>Ga0255762_10000160_pt1 | contig 58631 bp, 60 predicted proteins | sample 101ome_16_FD_179962 | JGI IMG/M metagenome (GOLD analysis project Ga0255762, IMG submission 179962) | Coastal salt marsh microbial communities from the Groves Creek Marsh, Skidaway Island, Georgia - 101401AT metaG (version 2) | ecosystem: Environmental > Aquatic > Marine > Intertidal zone >...
TTAAGCCTGGATTTGTAGATACGCCAATGACTAGTGAATTTAAAAAAGGGATTTTATGGGCTAAGCCTTCTGTGGTTGCCGCATTGATTGTGAAGGCAATCGACAAGAAAAAAGCAGAGGTTTATGCGCCAGTTTTTTGGCGAGTTGTTATGTCTCTGATTACAGCATTGCCAAACTTCATATTTAAAAGGATAAAGCTATGAAGGATTTTGGATTTGATGTTACTAATTGGACGCTTCGTCAAACAGTAATTTTTCTGGTAATATTCTTTCTAATTTATGGTGTGGGTGCATGGCACTTTCCTGAATTTCGGACATTGTACTCAGACCCAATGGCGTTGCTTGAGAAAAAGCAATGGTTACAAGAGTCTCCAATTCAGTATCTAGTTGGGTACAGTCTATTTGGACGTTTGAATGCGGTGGGTGCATATGTGCTCACGCAGTTGGTGGGCATTGCCTTGCTTTTGGTAAGTTACTCTCTGCTGCTAAAAAACGAACACATTAAACATTCGCAGCTTTTTTTAGTTCTTACACTGTCTCCCTTCTTACTTACAATTTTCTTTTGGTTTGGAAAGGCGGATATTTTTTTGGTGGCAAGTTGTTTCGGCATGCTAGCCACTGTTAAAAAGAATCGGTTTCTCTTCCCCTTCTTTTTACTTATATCAGCTTTCTCTCATCCACAGATAACCGCGTTTTATCTGCTATTCTTTTTAATTCTAAAACAAGTCCGCGTGGATAGGCTTTTCCTTCTAAGCATCATAGCATCAAGTGCTTTGTACGCGATTTATACATATAAATTGAATGCGGATTTTGGCCGAGCAGACTATATGTATGATGCTTTATTGACTCTGTTAAAGCACCATTTGAAAGCTCCACTCTTCGATTTGTTTAGTACGTTTGGATGGTTATGGTTGCCGATAATTTATTTTCGAAAGAGTCTTAGTATTCGAGTTTACATAGTTTCCTTTTTATGTTTTGTTATCACTGCTTTCACTTTAGACCACACGCGAGTGTTCATGCTTCTGAGCCTTCCGTTACTCGTCTATCTATCTGAAGAGGTAGATATTGTGGAATATGTCAAAAAAGCATCGCAGTTTTTCCCTATTTGGATACTGTTGTTATTCCAATTTCAAAAATGGAATGGTGTAGTTTACGATACGGCGTGGAGTACTCTCTGGTTGGGGAAACTAGCAAGAACCCTAGGATTTTTATAATAACTTGTTAGTTAGTCTCAGTTGTTTTTGACTTAGTTTTCTGAGTTTTGCATTAGCCTTGTTTACGTAGCAAGATCTGATTAATTCACTATAGGGTGACAGCCACCAAACTCTGAAAGCACAATACTTTTGTCACAATACAACACGTTGCAGCAAGCGTAGAAAAAACGTGCTGTTCACCCCCTTAACAAATCTATAAAATAAGACTCACACTTAACTAACGGAGGTGTGAGATGAAATCAGAGTTTGAGATTTGCCATAAGGCTTTATCTTATTCTTCAGATGCAATGATATGTTCATTTGAATCCACGTATTGTATTGATTGTGCAAAAAATCTAAATAAAATTTGTAAGAACTGTAATGGTGAATTGAAAATTCGTCCGAAGAGAGAAGTTAGAAAGTAGTTAGGAAATAAAAAATTACAAACCACTTTAGTCTTAAGATCCCATCATGGCAACAATCACTTAAAGGGTGCCTTAAGGAGATCACGTAAATCAAATTTAGGTTTCAACTTAAACCCTAATTTTTTATTAGGGATGTATAATTTCAGCTATGTTTTTTTTCTTCAATTTCAACCCAAATTGTCGTGCGGTAGCTATTGTCTGTCGGGTGGAAATTGACCTTCGATAATAGCCATTATCGAGGCCAAAATTATTGAGAAAAAATTGTCCCAGCGTCCTTTAACTAAATATGCAATTACCTAAAAAACTCTTCGCCATGTTAACCACGCCCGAGCGCAAGCAGGCTATGTGGCTGTTTGGCATGATCCTGAGCATGGCACTGTTAGACATGATCGGTGTAGCATCAATCATGCCGTTCATGACAGTGCTGGCAAGCCCAGAGTTGGTGGAAACCAACATAGTTCTTAAAACCATCTATGCGGCTTCAGTCAACATCGGCGTTAACACAACAGAGGAATTCTTATTTTTGCTTGGCATGTTGGTGTTCGTGCTGCTACTGCTCTCTCTGGCTTTCAAAGCGCTCACCACCTACGCACAACTGCGCTTTACCCTTATGCGTGAATACAGTATCAGCAAGCGCCTAGTAAAAGGCTATTTACATCAGCCCTATAGTTGGTTTTTGAACCGCCACAGTGCCGATTTAGGCAAAACCGTCCTCTCAGAAGTTAGCACGGTTATCAGCAGCGGCCTCTTCCCTTTCATGAATCTCATCGCACAGGGCGCAGTCGCCACCGCGCTTCTCACGCTTTTGATTCTGATTGATCCGCAACTCGCACTCATTGTCGGTTTGACGCTTGCCACCGTCTATTCGTTGATCTTTAAAGCTACGCGCAGCATACTTTCCCGTGTAGGAGTTGATCGCTTGAAGGCGAACAAAGAGCGCTTCACCGCGGTGAGCGAAGCTTTCGGCGCTGCCAAAGAGGTGAAAGTCGGCGGGCTGGAGCAGGCGTACATCCAAGGCTTCGCCAGGCCCGCAGAAATCTACGCCAAGGGTCAAGCTACGGCACAAGCTATCTCCCAGCTGCCACGCTTTGCCCTCGAAGCCATCGCTTTTGGCGGCTTGCTGTTGGTCATCCTATATCTCATGGCTAAAAGTGGCAATTTTGCCAGCGCTATCCCAGTCATTGCCCTCTATGCCTTTGCTGGTTATCGCCTTATGCCCGCGTTACAACAAATTTACCAAGCATCCGCAAGCCTGCGCTTTGCCAGCCCGGCGCTGGACGCTTTGCACCAAGAGCTAAGCAGCCTGCAAGCCGACGATGCTCCTCGCGGCCAGCTCAGCCCGCTGCGGCTCACCCAAGCCATCCGGCTCGAGCAAGTCAGCTACAGCTACCCCAACGCCTCACAACCGGCGCTCAAGGGCATTGATCTCACCATTCCCGCGCACAGCACAGTGGGCTTTGTCGGCGCCACCGGTAGCGGCAAAACCACCACGGTAGATGCGATCTTGGGCTTGCTCGAGCCGCAAGAAGGCGCACTAAAAATCGACGGCCAACCGATTGCCGCGACCAACCGTCGGCAATGGCAACGCGCCATTGGCTATGTGCCGCAACATATTTACTTGGCGGATGACAGCGTGGCTGCTAACATCGCCTTTGGTGTGAACGCCAACGAGATCGATCAACAAGCCGTGGAGCGCGCTGCCAAAATCGCCAACCTGCATGAGTTTGTGGTCAACGACCTGCCGCAAGGCTACGCGACTACTGTCGGCGAGCGCGGCGTTCGTCTCTCGGGCGGGCAGCGCCAGCGCATCGGCATTGCCAGAGCGCTGTATCACACTCCGCAGGTGCTGATTTTGGATGAGGCCACTAGCGCGCTCGACAACCTCACCGAACAAGCGGTTATGGAGGCGGTTCATAACATTGGGCATGAAATCACCATTATTCTAATAGCTCATCGTCTCAGCACAGTAAAAGCCTGCGATACTATATTTTTTTTGGAGAAGGGACTGCTGAAAGGGCAGGGAACGTTTGAACAGCTGATTCGAGCCAATGAGCGGTTCCGAGAACTGGCTATGAGCTCATAATTTCTTTATATTGCCCGAAATAATCAAGTATCCAATCAATCATTGGGCGGAGTTGTCTGCAAGATATGTACAATCAGTTCTATCTCAAAAGTCGGCTTTAAATGATCGCTGTGCTGTTTTGCTCACTGGTGGTCGGTCTGCAGAAAGCTTAATGTTGGCTTGGGCGCAGTTTCCTGAATTTGCGCATCTTGACAATATCGACTTTTTCTTTGGGGATGAGCGTTGTGTAATGCCGAGCCATGAAGAAAGTAATTTTGGATTGGCCATGAGGACATTATTTCGGTTTGGTATTCCGTCTGGTTGTGTTGTTCATCGTATTAAAGCCGAACTAAGGGAAAAAGAGTTGGTAGCAAACCACTACGCAGAGCTTCTGCCAGATTATATTGATATGCTGCTATTAGGGGTGGGTGAAGATGGCCACATAGCATCGTTATTCCCTGGTGGCTCTTTTTTAAAAGAAAACCGCAAAGTTATTTCTGTAATTGGGCCTAAGCCACCTTTAGAGCGCATTACTATTACCCCTAGAGTGATTGATCAATCGGAATCTATAGTTGTTTTAGCTTCTGGTGAAGAAAAGTCAACTCCGCTCAAAGATGTCCTATGTAGCTCAGTTTCTTCAGAGCAATGCCCAGCAATGCTTGTACGTCACGCTACCTGGTTGATTGATTTCGATCGACCTTTATTATAAAGAACTTAAAAGTGAGAACCAAAACATGTCCAAGGCATTAATTACCACAGTTCCTTTTGCGGATAAAAACCCATTGCCGCTCCAGCTGCTTGACAAAGCTGGCATTGAATATTTAGTTAATCCGATTGGCCGAAAGCTTAAGGAAGATGAGCTCGTTGAGATGATTTGCGATTTCGATGTGCTGATTGCAGGCACGGAGCCGATCACTGAAAATGTAATGCTTAATGGAAAAAAACTGAAACTTATCTCGCGTGTTGGTATTGGACTAGATAGCGTTGATTTGCTGGCAGCAGAGAAATTAGGTATCAAGGTAAGTTATACACCTGATGCACCTGCACCTGCGGTTGCGGAACTTACCTTGGGAATGATGTTGATGCTTCTTCGTAATGCCCATGTGGCCAATAGCGAGATGCACCAAGGTTTATGGCATCGTTACTTTGGGCGCCGTGTCCCAGAAGTCACAATTGGGATTATTGGTGTCGGTCGAATTGGGAGAGGTGTGCTCGAGCGACTGTCTTCTTTCAATCCATCGAAAATCCTAGTTAACGACCTTGATATTAAATTAGATTTTTCCTCTATGCCATGGGTCCACTACGCCACGAAAGATGAGATATACAAACAAGCAGATGTAATTTCATTGCACATCCCTTTGACTGCCGAGACAAAGAATATGATTCGATATGATGACTTGAGAGAAATGAAGGAAGATGCGATTGTCATCAATACCTCGCGTGGTGGCATCATTAATGAGGATGATTTGGCTAGGGTTCTTAATGAGGGACACCTTGCTGGAGCAGCCATTGATGTATTTGACCAAGAGCCTTACCACGGTGAACTTAAAGATATTGATCGATGCCTATTGACTTCACATATGGGTTCAATGTCACTTGACTGCCGCACACGTATGGAGATAGAAGCAACTGAAGAGGCTGTTCGTTTCCTCTCTGGAGAGTCTTTAATGAGACCAGTGCCAGAAGAGGAATATGAAGTGCAAAGATCAGTGTTGTGAGAATGGCTATTGGGAATGTAAAAATTCTGATTACCGTTGCCGACGGCTTCATCGGCTCTCATCTCACAGAAGCGCTAGTACGCGCTGAGAGCGCAGGGCACTTTTAGAGAACTGATGCAGGCCAACGAGCGGTTCAGGGCTATGGCGAGAGGTTATTGATAATTGGAGTTTTAGGCTATGGAGTTAGATCTGGTATCAAACTATGTTTATCGAATGCATGAAGCCGCAACGCAAGAAAAGCCGCTTCGAGAAATCCCAGTATTAGCCGAGGCCATGGCCAACATCCGGTCTTCTTCTGGAAGTATCTACATCTGTGGTAACGGCGGCAGTGCGGGCAATGCGGTTCACCTCGCTAATGACCTCATATATGGTGCAGGAGTGAAAAATGGCGGCGGACTAAAAGTCGAGGCGCTAACTGCCAATACGGCTGTGCTAACGTGTCTGGCTAACGACACTGGCTATGAGAATATTTTTTCGGAGCAGCTCAAAGTAAAGGGGAATCCTAGTGATCTTCTGATAGCCCTTTCCGGAAGTGGGAATTCCCCGAATATTGTAAAGGCGATCGAGGTCGCGAATTCAATGCAAATGCAGACTTTTGCAATTCTTGGTTATGACGGCGGTAAGTGTAAAGAGCTCGCTCAGCACGCGATTCACTTTGAGGTTAATGATATGCAGATAGCAGAGGATTTGCAGTTAATTGTCGGCCATATTTGTATGCAGTGGCTTTGTGAACAAAAACTATAATTAGGTAAAAAAATATGGCAGATAAATACGGTATTGATACTCATAAGCTTATATATCACCCCAAGCGCGTTGCTCAATTATTAGATGTTGGTGAAGATTGGAATAAAGCGAAGGTGGTTTATCCTATTTATGTCGAAGTGTCTCCAGTGGGCGCCTGTAATCACCGGTGCACTTTCTGCGCAGTTGATTACATTGGCTACAAAACCAACATGTTAGATATTGATATATACAAGCAGCGCGTGAATGAGATGGGTAAATTAGGCGTTCGTAGCATCATGTTGGCTGGTGAAGGTGAGCCAATGATTCATAAAAAAATCCACGAGATGGTGAAGTATACAAAGGCTGCGGGTATTGATGTTTCTTTTACGACTAACGCAACTGTTGTCCGCGATGACTTTATCGAAGAGGCCTTGCCGCTGACCTCTTGGATAAAAGTATCCATTAATGCTGGAACAGCTGATACCTATGCAAAAGTACATCAAACCAAAATTCGTGATTTCGAAAAAGTTATTGAGAACTTAAAAAAACTAATCGCAGCAAAAAAAGAAAAAAATCTAGACTGTGTCATTGGCGCCCAATGTCTATTGTTGCCAGAAAATGCGCATGAGTTAGAAGACTTGGCGAAACTTTGTCGTGATGAAATTGGTTTGGATTATTTGGTTATCAAGCCTTATTCGCAGCATATGTTTAGCGATACTCACCAATACGAGTCAATTGATTATTCACCGTATCTCAAGATGGCAAATGATTTGAGTCGTTTTAATACAGAAAGCTTTAATGTGGTTTTTCGTGGTCATACGATGCAAAAGTATATTGAAAGCGATAGGTATGAAAAATGTTACTCAACTCCATTTTTATGGGGCTATATTATGGCTGATGGGTCTGTTTATGGGTGTAGTGCTTATCTTCTGGATAAAAAGTTTGAGTACGGCAATATCAACGAGCAAACCTTCCAGGAGATCTGGGAGGGTGAAAAACGGATGGAAAGTTTCAAGTACGTTAGTAACGAGCTTGATATAAAAGAGTGTCGTCGAAATTGTCGAATGGATGAGATCAATCGGTATCTTCATCGCATGATTGAAGATAAAGTGCCACACGTTAATTTTATTTAAGAGGTAAAAAAATGAAGAGTCTTGTAACCGGTGGTTGTGGCTTTATAGGAAGTCACCTCTCAGAACAGCTTCTCAAATTGGGACATGAAGTCATTATCCTAGATAATCTTTCATGCGGTCGTATTGAGAACATCGCTTCATTTGCTGATCATGAATCATTAACAGTTATTCACCTAGATATTGCCGATAGATCCTCAATTGCTTTTGCATTTGAGGGGGTTGATTGGGTTTTCCACATGGCAGGTATTGCGGACATCGTGCCTTCCATAGAGCAGCCGGATGCATACTTTCAAAATAATGTTTTGGGCACATTGAATGTTTTGCAATGCGCGCGCGATGCTAGTGTGGGTCGATTTGTATATGCTGCTTCTTCTTCGAGTTATGGAATCCCCGATCAATACCCTACGCCTGAGTCATCACCTATCAAGCCTCAGTACCCTTATGCGCTAACCAAATATATGGGCGAAGAGTTGGTTTTACATTGGTCCCAGGTATATGACCTTCCGGCGGTATCACTTCGCCTTTTCAATGTGTATGGTCCTCGCTCAAGAACAACGGGTGCTTATGGTGCCGTGTTTGGTGTCTTTTTGGCGCAAAAGCTAAATAACAAACCATTTACGGTGGTTGGCGATGGTGAGCAAACCAGGGATTTCACGTATGTCACTGATGTTGCTAATGCTTTTATTGCGGCAGCAAAGTCTGATGTTAAAGGAGAGGCAATGAATGTGGGTAGTGGTCAGCATTACAGTGTAAATTTACTTGTAAAGTTATTGGGTGGTGAGTCAGTAAATATACCTAAGCGCCCAGGGGAGCCTGACTGTACATTTGCAGATGTTGAAAAAATCACTAGTCTATTGAATTGGAAGCCGAGTGTCAGTTTTGAGCAAGGTGTTCAAAATATGTTGGATGTCATTGAGAACTGGCGAGATGCGCCTGTATGGGATAACTCTAGTATAGAAGTAGCAACAAAGACTTGGTTTAAGTATTTAGGCTGAGCTGGGATAGATTGGCGGCAAATTAATAGCTTGTTTTTTTAATTTAGTTATAATTCAGTTATATTTTAAAAAGGATGACTTAAAAGTGAATTTTTTTGTTGTAGGTGCCAATGGGAAGCTTGGCGTTAAACTTTGTACTTACATGCAGAAGAAAAGTTTAAAATTTATTCCTTTAGGTCGAAAACAAACTTTAGATGATAAATGGATTAGTAATGTTAAGACTGGCGATTGTGTAATTAATTTAGCGGCTAAGTTGGGAACAGCTTTTTGTGAAGAAAATAGATTAAATGCCTTATTGGATAATACCTTTTTAGCAAGTCATGTTGAAAAGTTTATAGCAAGCAAAGTCAATTATATTTATATTTCAACTGATGCTGTTTTCGGTGCTAATCCGTTTAAATGCATTCCAACAGAGTCATCTCAGCCACTGCCTTTAAACTGGTACGCTGCGTCAAAAAGGCTTGGAGAAATAGAAACTCTAAAGAATGGTGGAAGTGTTGTTAGATTACCTTTACTTGTAGATGAGAATGATCCTTCGACACTTTTTGGCAAGCTATTAAGTGATCTAGAGCAAGGTATTGGAATAAACGTTGCTGATAATGTTTACAACACACCAATAAGTTACGATGATGTTGCATGCCATTTGGTTGAAATAATCTTGAACTGGGGAGATCAACTACCTGAAATAACCCATTTAACTGGCAACCATTATTTATCCATTGCTGAAATTGTTTTTGGAATTTCAGAAAAAAAAGGTTTCAAAAGAAGACTTATAAATAAATTTTGTTTAGATGATGACAGTTTGATGATTAAGCACGGTGGTTTGGATACGTCTATTCTCGAAGCTATTAATTATGATTTAGGAGTTTAAATGAAAACTATAGATAATTTTAATAAAGATGGCGTTGTTCTTTTGAAGGATGTCTTGCCTGAAAACATGATAGATACGCTTAGAATTAAATATGATTTCCTAAATGAAACTTTAGAAGGTCTTGATGACACTAAAGATGAACCACTGGTTGTTTTTTGGAAGCATGTTGTCGGTGAGGCAAAAAGAACTGCTAGGCTATCTAAATTTCCCGAGTTACTTGCATTTATCAACGAAAATATTATACCTGCAATAACCAGTGAACTTGATGTTGATCGTTTGCAGCTTTTGGAGTGTATTATTTTTAACAAGCCAGCAATGACGAGTAATCGACTGAACTGGCATCAAGATGTTTCATACTTCCCTCTAAATCCTAATAATCAAATTGCTGTATGGTTCCAACTGGAATCGGTAAATGAAGATCGTGGCGCAATGCAATATGCACTTGGTTCTCATACATCGGGGGCAGTAGGTTCCACTAATTTACATACTCGAGAGCCATTTGAAAATGAGGACAGGCCTCTTATTCCTGAGGATCCAGCCAAAGCAGGTTTTGAAGTCAAGGTTTTTGAAATGAATCCAACTGACATGTTGGTGCATGACGGATATGTATGGCATCAATCAGGCCCTAATATTGAAAATGGTTATACACGAAGAGGCGTTTCTATTAGGTTCATCACAACAAAAGCAAAATTCGATCCTAGACCGGGCCAAGGTGCTTCTTTTACCTCTCAAATTAGTGTAACTCCTGGTGACTATCTACCAGATAACGGGCCTTTTCCTGTTTTGTGGGAAAGGTAATATTACAATTTCAGCACGTTTTTGTTGATTACGCAGCTCTGATATAGACCATTTCATCTAAAACTGCCATTTATACAATGCAGAAGGAATCCCTACTTTTCAAAATGCTCAGAATAAGACGGGCAGAGGAAATGCTTGCTGATCGTTATTCAGAGCAAGAAATGCGGTGCCCTATGCATCTTTGCATAGGGCAGGAAGCTGTAGCAGTGGGTGTTTGTGAAAACCTAGAAACCACTGATCGTGTATACAGCAATCACCGTGCTCATGGTCACTATCTCGCAAAGGGCGGCGACCTCAATTCAATGATTGCTGAATTATACGGACGTACAACTGGGTGTTGTGGTGGTCGTGGTGGCTCCATGCACCTTATTGATCTCGATGCTGGTTTTATGGGTGCGACCCCTATTGTAGGTGGTACGGTCCCATTAGCCGTTGGGTCAGCCTGGAAATCAAAGCTTTCTAGTGATAATGACGTGACCGTAGTTTTTTTTGGCGATGGATGTTTTGAAGAGGGTGTAGTTCATGAGTCTATGAATTTTGCAGCATTGCATGCTTTGCCTGTTGTTTTTATATGTGAAAACAATCTTTTCTCGGTTTATACACATATTGATGATCGTCAACCGTCAAGGCAAATCTATAAAATTGCTGAAGCTCATGGGCTTGACTCGTGTCAAGGTAATGGTAGTTCGATAATTGAAGTACATCAAAAATCAAAGGCTGCAATAAATCGAGCTAGAGCAGGGCATGGACCGCAATTTCTTGAGTTTAATGTTTATAGGTGGCGAGAGCACTGTGGTCCAAATTTTGACAACGAACTAAATTACAGATCCTCAGAAGATATAAGACTGGGTCTGTCGCAATGCCCTATAGAAAATTTCAAATCAGAACTGTATTCGGTAAATGTATTGAATGAAAATCATGTTGCTGTTTTCGAAAATGAAATTCATAGTGAACTAAGTGCGGCTTTTAAGTTTGCATGTGAGAGCCCATCGGGTGATCTAGCGTCAGCTTCGATGAAGGTATTCTCTGCATGAGTTCGAGGGAGCTGACTTATATTGAGGCCATTAAAGAAGCTTTCGACCTAACCCTTGAGTTAGATTCAAATGTTGTTCTAATTGGAGAGGGTGTTCCAGATCCTAAGGCGATTTTCACCTCCACCATAGGGCTGCAAGAAAAATACGGGAAACAAAGAATTTTTGACATGCCTCTATCTGAAAATGGCATGACGGGTATCTGCATAGGGGCTGCTTTGAGTGGGCTTCGCCCGGTTTTAATTCATCAGCGAATAGATTTTTCACTATTAGCTGTAGACCAAATAATTAACAATGCAGCTAAATGGCACTATATGTTTAATGGTCAAGCGAATGTGCCAGTAGTGGTCAGAATGATCGTTGGGCGTGGCTGGGGACAGGGCCCTCAGCACTCTCAAAGCTTACAAGCACTTTATGCCGCTAACCCTGGGCTTAAAGTTGTTATGCCATCGACAGCATACGATGCAAAAGGAATGATGATTGCGGCTATTGAAGATAATAATCCGGTAATTTTTATTGAGCACCGTTGGCTACATCAAACAAAATCAAATGTTCCGGTCGGCCATTACCGAGTTAATTTAAACAAAGCAAATATTTTGAGAGAAGGCTCCAAAATAACAATTGCATCTTTCTCTTATATGACGATTGAAGCTTTACAGGCTGCAGAAGCACTGGAAGCGGTTTTTAAAGTTGATGTTGAGATTGTAGATATGAGGATGGTAGCGCCACTTGATGTTGAGTTAGTTCTTGATTCAGTGAAAAAGACAGGTTTCTTAATAGCCTTAGATACTGCTCATAAAACTGGTAGTTATAGTGCGGAGCTTATTTCACAAATAGTCGAAAAAGGATTTGCTTTCCTTAAAGCAGCTCCCGTTAGAATTGCATCACCAGACTTCCCTGCGCCTACATCACCATTTATGAGTAAAGATTATTACCCATCAGCAATTACCATTGCGGATGCTGTACTTGATTTGTTGTCAATTGATTATCAAGAAAGTGATAACTATTTGAGTATGAAAAATGCACTTTTAAAGAAATTACCCGATGATGTTCCAAATACTGACTTTAATGGACCTTTCTAATTATGCTTAGATCAAAATCAATTTTTATAAAGAAAGAATTCGCAGAGCAGGACTCTCCACCTGTTTCTGAATCATGGTTAAATTTAACTAATGATGAAAGATTTTTAGCTATTAATAAGATTATTAATAGCGATAAAAAGTATGCAAATTCAATTGAGCTTCTGAACCCATCTATAACTGGTGACGTTACGGTCAAGTTGGTTGATAATCCATCCGCCAATGATAGAGGCCAACTTCTACTTGATTTTGAAGAGCATATTAAATCTATTGTTGATACTGGTTTGGTTGTGTGGGCTGAAACAAAAGAAGATAAAAGTGCATTAAGAAAGTTGCGCGGAATTGAGGTGAAATCATGACGGGTGTCGCAACAAATGATGGAGAGTTAATTCTAGATTCTCACAAGTTATCTTATCATTTTGACCGTATTCAAGCATGGGAGGCTGGTGAAAGAATTGCGCCGGTAAGTGTTGATATGGCCCTCACAAGAGCTTGTGGCGCAATGTGCTCATTCTGCTACGCAATGATGCAAGAATCTCAAGTGAGAAGCAGTATTAAGCCTGATACTGCATTGTCTTTGGCGGATGATTTCGCAGAGATAGGTATCAAAAGTGTATCTCTTGTTTCTGATGGAGAAAGTACTCTATCGAGAGCATATGTTCCCTTCATTCAACATGCTTCGAATTTAGGTATAGATATTGGTAATGCAACGAATGCATGGGAATGGGATCCAGAAAAAATTGAACAAGTTCTACCTTATCTTACTTGGGTGAGGTTTACAGTAGCTGCGGGTACGCCAGAATCATATGCGAAACATATGTACAAAGGTCCAGAACACACTGAAGTTTTTGATCGAGCGATGCGAAATATTCGTTATGCGGTAGAGTTAAAGGAGAGACTTAATTTACCTGTCACTCTTGGTATTCAAATGGTTCTCATGCCTGATATGGGCAGTGAAATCATACCTTTTGCAAAACTTGGCTTGGACTTGGGCGTAGATTACGCGGTTATAAAGCACTGTTCAGATGATGAAAACGGCACTTTGGGAATAGATTACGATTCATATGCTTCTCTTTACCCAACCTTACAACAAGCTGAATTACTAAGTAATGAGAAAACCAAGATTATAGTTAAATGGTCAAAAATAAATGATGGTGGAAAGCCTAGCTATAAAAGATTTTATGGACCGCAATTTCTGTTGCAAATTAGCGGAAGCGGTCTAGTTGCGCCTTCCGGAATGTTTTTTAACTCTAGACACTCTAAACTTCACATTGGAAATTACACAGAGGAACGCTTCATAGACATTTTTAAATCAGATAGATACTGGCGAGCAATGGATTATCTTGCCTCCCCAAGCTTTGATGCACAAACCATGATGGGGACTTTGCCTATACAGCATTATGTGAGTGTTGCCTTAGATAATCATGTTAAAGGGATTCAGAGGTTGGTACCTGCTGATCTAAATGCCTCATTGCCTCTACATCATAATTTCCTATAGATAAATATTTTGAAAACCGTATTCATTTCAGGTCATTTCAATGTGCTTCATCCTGGACACGTACGTCTTTTCAAATTTGCTCGTGAGTGTGGTGATAAATTAATCGTTGGTGTGGAGACGGATCGACTGGCTGGGGCGGCGGCTTATGTCTCTGAGCGGCTTCGGCTAGAGGGTGTCCAGAGCAATAGCTATGTTGACGAAGCATTCCTTTTTGATCGGCCAGTAGCGGAGGTGGTAGCAGAGCTCAAGCCAGATATTGTTGTTAAAGGCAAAGAGCATGAAAGACGATCTAACGTAGAGCAAGAAGCTGTGTTGAAATATGGAGGGAGTTTGCTTTTTGCCTCCGGTGATTTAATGTTCTCTTCATCGGACCTTGTTCGACAGGAATTGACTCCTAAGGCTAGGAATTATGCGTTTCCCGATCCATATGTGCGTAGACATGGCATAAGCAAGAGAAGGATTTCAGAAATCATTGAACGGTTTAGATCGCTAAATGTTTTGGTAATTGGTGATTTGATCATCGACGAATATATTGCTTGTCAGCCATTGGGAATGTCGCAAGAAGATCCAACACTTGTTGTGTCACCCATAGAATCTAAGAAGTTTGTTGGCGGGGCTGGGATTGTCGCAGCGCATGCGGCTGGCCTCGGCGCACATGTTCGCTTCATGGGGATTGTTGGTGATGATGAAGATCATCAGTTCGCCAAGCTCCAGTTTGAATCTATGCGTGTGTCTGCCCATCTAGAGCAAGATCCAGGAAGACCTACAACCCTTAAACAGCGCTATCGTGCACAAGGTAAAACGTTGTTAAGGGTGAGTCATTTGCATCAAGATGCCATGCCAGAGTCACTGCAAGAGAAGTTTCTCGAAAAGGTTTTGCAGTTGATGGGTGACATTGATTGTCTAATATTTTCCGATTTCAATTATGGTTGTTTGCCGCAGGCGTTGGTTGATCAAATTGTTGCTATTGCCCATCAAAAGGGCATTTTGATGGCAGCAGACAGTCAGTCTTCTTCGCAAATTGGTGATATTTCTCGTTTTCGCAATATGGATCTCATTACTCCGACAGAGAGAGAAGCTCGAGTAAGTTTGAGAAATCAGGAAGATGGGTTGGTCGTTCTTGCTGAGAAGCTGAGAGAATCAGCCACAGCGAAACATATTATGTTGAAGATGGGACAAGATGGCCTTCTAGCGCAGACGTCAATGGGAAATGGTGACGGAATATACACAGATCAGGTGCCAGCGCTGAATTCTGCCCCGAAAGATGTTGCAGGGGCAGGTGATTCGCTTTTAATTTCATCGGCGATGGCTATGGCTGCGGGAGCGAATATCTGGGAAATGGGACTAATTGGCTCGATGGCGGCAGCAGTTCAAGTCGGTCGTGTAGGAAATGTACCCTTGTCTTCAGTTGAATTGATGGGCGCGTTTGAGATATGAGGGCGTTATTGCTAGCCGCAGGTTTGGGAACTCGGTTGAGACCAATTACAGATACTGTTCCGAAATGTCTCGTTCCCATAGGCGGAAAGCCACTGCTACAAATTTGGTTAGAGAGGTTAACTGAAGCAGGATTCGGCCCTTTTTTGATTAATACTCATTATCTGCATGAGCAGGTAGAAGAGTTCATAGAAACAAGCGAATTTAAAAATCAGGTGACTCTAGTATATGAGCCAGAATTATTAGGGACAGCTGGTACTTTAGTTAAGAATGTTGATTTTTTTCAAGGTGAAGACGGAATGGTCTTGCATGCCGATAACTATTGCTTGGCTGATCTAGCGGAATTTCGAGCGGCCCATGAAAATCGGCCGGATGGCTGCGAAATCACAATGATGACGTTCAGAGCGGATGATCCGAAATCATGTGGGATTGTTGAGATCGATGAACAAGGGGTTGTAGTTGAATTTCATGAAAAAGTTGACAATCCGCCGGGAGATTTGGCGAATGGTGCAGTTTATATATTTTCTAAAAATCTCCTAGAAAATTTGAAGGCCACAAATCCTATGCAAATGGACATATCAATAGATATTCTCCCAAAGAATTTAGGAAAAATTGCAAGTTTTTTAGTCAAAGAAACATTTATAGACATAGGTCGACATGAGGCTCTTTTGAAGGCAGAGTCAATTGATTCAAATAAATGATCGAGCAAGTTTTAGAATTTTTAGGTGCAGAGTGGAATCCAAATGATTGTTTTTGTTAAGGGGCAGATCCGTCAAATTCATTCTGGTGGTCTACAAGTGTTGATCAGAAAGGTGAACGTTCTGGCCTTAGAATTATTTAAAACTCCCTTGTATTTATTAGCTGTTCCTGTCGTTTTATGTGTCCGTTTAATTAAGCCTTGGATGCTGGTGCGTTTTGGCTCGTTGCTAAGCAGTAGAATAGGACACTTTGCAGCCAATACTGAGTTATATCTTTGCGAGTATGACGCAGGTATTAACGTGCCGAAACAACGCCATTTTGATCTTTTTTTTATGGCCTACAAGCCGGTTTGTAACGATCAACTTGCATGTATGTGGGGGAGAGAACTCCGTATTTATCCTAGATTCGTTCTTGGTCCTATCTATCGGATCAATCGCTTGATTCCAGGAGGACGCTCTCATGAAATTGTTAATACTCAGCATGATCGGGATGTGAATAACCTCCTTACACGTTTCCCGCCGCATATAAGTTTCACTGATGAAGAAATGAAAAAGGGTGAGGAATCTTTGCGAAAAATAGGCATCCCGGAAGAGGAACCATTTGTTTGCTTGATGGTGAGAGATGCTGAATATTTAAAAGAAAAATTCCCAAATGTAGATTTTACTTATCACGATTATAGAGATAGTAATATTAATAATTATGTGTTGGCGGCGGAGGAATTGGCTGAGCGTGGTTATTATGTTATTCGAATGGGAGCAAAGGTTTCGTCACCATTGATAAGTTCGAACCCAAAAGTAATTGATTACGCTTTTAATGGTATGAGAAACGACTTCATGGACATATATTTAGGGGCTAATTGTAAGTTTGCAATTACTGTTGGGACTGGAATGGACGCTATTCCTATGATTTTTCGGCGTCCAATGGTTTATGTTAATTATGTACCTTTGGGATATTTCCTCACATGGGGTGAAGGCACGCTCGTTCTCGCAAAACATCATATTAAAGATCATCGCGAATGTACGTTAAGTGAAATTTTTAATAGTGGCGTTGGTTTTTGCTTGAGTACGTCAGATTATAACTCTAAAGGCATTAAGCTGCTTGAGAACTCCCCCGAAGAAATAAGAAACGTAGCTCTCGAGTTTGTTGACCGTTTGGAGGGCAAGTGGCATCAGCAGCCAGACGATGAGAAGCTACAGCGCTTGTTCTGGAAAATTTTTCCGACGAATGCGGTGGATTTGCACCTTGGTATGCCGTTGCATGGGAAGATTCGAGCACGTTACAGCGCCAATTTTTTGCGTGAAAACCCGGGCTGGTTGGAGTGAAGTCTGCAGCAGTTACATTCCTTTCGATTTGCAGCTAACAAATCGCCGTGTTGAATGGAACGCTCTATTTTGTAAGAACAGAGTTGGTTGCTTGAGCAGCAGTATTTTTATCAGCCCAGAAAACTCGAGTAGACACGCCATCTGAGCCATCGATAGAGTACGGCGCGTAAAAAAATTGTGGTGGGTTAAATCTTAATTGAGTAATTTTATGGCTAAGAAAATTCTGGTTACCGGCGCTGATGGCTTCATCGGTTCGCATTTGACTGAAGCCTTGGTGCGTGCGGGTTACGATTTGAAAGCCTTCGTTCTGTACAACTCGTTCAATTCTTGGGGTTGGTTGGATCAATGCGCAGAGGATGTGCAAGGCAAGTTCGAGGTATTTGCGGGCGATATTCGGGATCCGCACGGCGTGCGTGAGGCGATGAAGGGTTGCGATGCAGTGCTACATTTGGCGGCGTTGATCGCGATTCCATATTCTTACCATTCGCCGGATACCTACGTGGATACCAACGTCAAAGGTACGCTCAATATCTTACAGGCGGCGCGCGAATTAGGTATTAGTAAAGTCGTTCATACTTCGACCAGTGAGGTGTATGGCACGGCACGTTTTGTGCCGATTATCGAAGAGCATCCGCTGCAGGGGCAGTCACCTTATTCTGCAAGCAAGATTGGCGCGGATCAGATTGCGCAATCTTTCTACCTATCGTTTGGTACGCCCGTTGTGACCTTACGACCTTTCAATACCTATGGACCTCGTCAATCGGCGCGGGCAGTGATTCCAACAATCATTACTCAAATCGCCAATGGCGAGCGCAAGATTAAACTCGGTGCTGTTCATCCTACGCGGGACTTCAACTATGTCGCTGACACCGTTAATGGTTTTATAAAAGCGCTTGAAACCGATGGTGGCGTCGGCGAGGTAATCAATCTGGGTAGTAATTTTGAAATCTCCATCGGTGATACAGCGAAGGCGATTGCTGAGGTGATGGGTGCTGACATTGAAATCCTGACCGATGATCAGCGCTTGCGACCCGAAAAAAGCGAGGTCGAGCGTCTCTGGGCCGATAACAATAAAGCTAAAAACCTATTGGATTGGCAACCTTTTTTTGTTGGTCTCGAAGGATTCAAGTGCGGTCTAAAAGAAACAGCCGATTGGTTCACCAGCTCTGGAAATCTGGCAGCTTATAAGTCGGATCGGTACAACCTCTGAGCATGGTCGTTGACTCCATCATTAATGCTCTTCGTAATGCATTGGGCGAGGGCAATTTCCCTTTGCACGAACCGCGCTTTACTGGCAACGAGCAGCATTATGTGCAAGAGTGCATCGCGTCGACTTATGTCTCTTCAGTGGGGGCTTATGTCGATCGTTTTGAGAGTGAGCTGGCTGCTTATACGGGAGCCCGTCGTGCGGTCGCCGTAGTAAATGGTACCGCTGCGTTGCAGGTTGCTTTGCAACTAGGGGGCGTAAAAGAGAATGATGAAGTAATTATACCCGCGCTGACGTTTGTTGCTACAGCGAATGCGGTGCAGCATCTCGGCGCGGTGCCGCATTTTGCTGATAGTGAAGAATACACGCTTGGGCTTGATCCTCGCGCGCTGCGCGATTGGTTGAAGAGTGTTGCTGAGCCTGCTGGCGATGAGTATCGCAATCGGCAAACGGGTCGCCGAATTAAAGCCTTGGTTCCCATGCACACTTTTGGACACCCTTGCGATCTAGAGGGTCTGCTAGCAGTCGCGCACGATTACCGGCTCAATCTGGTAGAAGATGCAGCCGAATCATTAGGTAGTCTCTACCATGGCCAACACACAGGTACGTTCGGTTTGTTGGGAACAGTTAGCTTCAATGGTAACAAGATCATTACCACTGGCGGCGGTGGCGCGATTCTGACGAATGACGACCGCCTTGCGGATCATGCCAAGCATCTGACAACGACAGCTAAGCTGCCGCATCGCTGGGACTATGAGCATGATGAAGTTGGTTATAACTTTCGTATGCCGAATCTAAACGCGGCACTGGGCTGTGCTCAGCTGGAGCAATTGCCAGAGTTTCTTGCGTCTAAGCGTCGGCTGATGGGGCGCTATCAAGCAGCCATGAAGGATATCGCTGAAGTACGCTTGATGACAGAGCCGTCGAATTCTGATAGTAATTATTGGTTGCAGACTTTAGTCTTGGTCGACGCTATTGCGGATCAGCGTGATGGGATTTTGCAAGCCACCAACGATGCCGGGCTGATGACACGCCCGGCTTGGAGATTGATGCACCAGCTTGCGCCTCATCAAGAATGCCCGCGCGCGCCTTTGCCAGTCGTAGAATCACTTGCGCAGCGGTTAATCAATCTCCCTAGCAGTGCAGGCCTGGCATGAGTGATCTTTTACTCATCGGCGGTGGAGGGCATTGCCGCTCATGCATCGATGTAATCGAAGCCGAAGGAAAGTATCGGATTCGAGGAATCGTGCAGCCAATATCGGATCAAGCAAATAGAATTTTTGGATATCCAGTCATTGGTTCGGACGAAGATCTGCCTTTTTTATTGCAAGAGACACCTAAAGCACTAGTTACGGTGGGTCAAATTCGTAGCCCTGAAATCCGCTTTCGTTTGTATGAGCAACTTAAGAAATTAGGTGGAAAGTTGCCCAGTATTGTTTCACCTTTTGCATATTGCTCGAAGTATGCCGAGCTGAATAACGGAACAATTGTTATGCACGGTGCGATTGTGAATGCCGGAGCCAGTATTGGCTCCAATTGCATTATTAACAGCCAGGCGTTAATAGAGCATGATGTTATTGTTGCCGATCATTGTCATGTTTCAACCGGCGCGAAACTGAATGGCGATGTTACTATCGGTAAGGGTTCATTTATAGGTAGTGGTGCAATCCTTAAGGAAGGCATTGTGATTGGAGAGAATGTCATTATCAGTGCGGGACAAGTGATTCTGCATGATGTTCCGAGTGGCGCAGTAATTAAGCATGGCCAGTAATCCTCACATTTTGATCATCGCCGAAGTAGGCGTTAATCATAATGGCGACATAGATCTCGCCAAGCGTCTGATTGATAGCGCAGCTGATGCTGGCGCAGATCTTGTCAAGTTTCAAACCTTCAGCGCAGAACGTCTTGCTACGCAATGTGCACCCAAGGCAGATTATCAAAATCAAACCACCGATCAGGCTAAATCCCAGTTCGCAATGCTAAAACAGCTCGAGCTGAGTACGGAGATGCATAAAGTCTTGATAGCGCACTGCCAACAAAGAAAGATTGGCTTCTTTTCGACGGGTTTTGACATCCAAAGTCTCGACTATCTGGCATCCCTCGGTGCTGAGCGTTTCAAGATTCCCTCGGGTGAGATAACAAACTCGCCTTATCTGCGCCATGTTGGTGGATTTGGTAAGCCGGTGATTCTTTCCACTGGAATGGCTAGGCTAGGCGAGATAGAGGCCGCGCTAGAAGTGTTGGAGGCGGCGGGTACGCCTAGAACAAAAGTTACCGTGTTGCACTGTAATACCGAATATCCCACGCCGATGCAGGATGTGAATCTACGTGCAATGTGCAGTATTCGTGATGCCTTTGATGTGGCGGTGGGCTACTCTGATCATACAGCTGGTATTGAAGTGCCGATTGCTGCCGTAGCTTTGGGGGCGACTGTGATCGAAAAGCATCTTACTCTTGATCGTAATTTGCCTGGTCCTGATCACAAAGCCAGTCTTGAGCCTGATGAATTTGCTGCGATGGTGAGTGCCATTCGGAATATCGAGCAGGCGATGGGTGATGGTATTAAACGTCCAAGTCCCAGCGAAGCGAAGAATAAACCCATCGCACGCAAATCCTTGGTTGCCGCAAAGCCGATTTGTGCAGGAGAACGATTCACTTCAGAGAATGTGGCCGCTAAACGACCAGGAACTGGTATTAGCCCGATGCGTTGGGATGAAGTGATGGGCAGGGTTGCGGGGCGTGATTTCGCGGTGGATGAGTTGATCACTTTATGAAAAAGATTTGTGTTGTTACCGGAACCCGTGCGGAATATGGCCTGCTGCGCTGGGTGATAGAGGGTATTCGTCAATCGTCTGAACTGGATTTGCAACTCATTGCGACGGGGATGCATCTCTCGCCTGAATTTGGCATGACGGTCGAGGCGATTGAAGAAGATGGCTTCAAAATCGATCGTAAGGTTGAAATGCTCTTGAGTTCCGACACGGCAGTCGGCGTTACAAAATCCATGGGCCTCGGTATGATTGGTTTTGCGGATGCATTAAGTGAATTAAAGCCCGATTTAATGTTGGTTTTGGGCGATCGCTACGAAATCTTCGCTGCAGCTGCCTCGGCGATGATTGCAAGGATTCCAATTGCGCATTTGCATGGCGGTGAAACAACAGAAGGGGCTTTTGATGAAGCGATCCGCCACAGTATTACCAAGATATCGCATCTGCATTTTGTGGCCGCCGAGGAATACAGGCGTCGCGTGATTCAGTTGGGAGAGCTGCCGGAACATGTTTTTAATGTTGGCGGCTTAGGTATAGATAACATTCTGCGTTTAAAGCTACTTACGCGTGATGAGCTAGAAGAAGCGCTTAATTTCAAACTCGAAAAACGCAATCTGCTGATTACATTTCACCCCGTCACATTGGAGCAGAATACCAGTGCGCAACAGATGGATGAGTTACTAGCGGCATTAGCAGAACTGAAAGATACCGGGTTGATATTCACCATGCCCAACGCTGATACCGAGGGGCGCATTCTATTCCATCAGGTTGAGGCCTTCTGTGCGAAGCATTCGCAAGCACGCGCTTATACCTCTTTGGGTCAATTACGCTATCTATCTTGTCTTCAGCATGTTGATGGAGTCGTGGGTAACTCATCCAGCGGGCTAACTGAGGTACCGAGTTTCAACAAAGGTACAATCAATATTGGCGACCGCCAGCGAGGGCGTCTAAGGGCAGCGAGTGTTATTGATTGTCAGCCAGAACGTAAATCCATCAGTATGGCAATTTCGCAACTATTTACTTCTGCATTTCGTACCACCTTGTCAAAGGTAGAGAATCCCTATGGAAATGGCGGAGCGAGCGAGTTAATTCTTAGTATCTTAGAAGACCAATCATTTGAAACCCTTCTCAAAAAATCTTTCTTAGATTGGGGTTAGTCAATAATATGTTTAGGCCATCGAATATAGACTGGAAAAAAGCAGTAATACCAGCAGAAGCCACATTGCGAGATGCCGCAAAGAATTTAACCGAGTCCTCGCTAAGAATCGTTCTTGTGATTGATGTTGCTGGAAAGCTGTTGGGTACTATTTCTGATGGCGATATTCGGCGTGGCTTGTTGCGCGGACTGACGCTTGACAGCGATGTGAATGAAGTTCTTCGTAAAAACCCATTGGTCGCTCCCGAGGGAATGTCGCAATTGCATATCCGCCAATTGATGGCCGCAAATAGTATTCAGCACGTACCAGAAATTGATAAAGCAGGACGGGTTGTATCTCTGCATACTTGGGATGAATTAATAACCACAGAAAGTATTTCCAATAAGATGGTCATTATGGCAGGGGGTAAAGGAACTCGATTACGGCCTCACACGGAAAATTGTCCGAAGCCAATGCTCTTGGTCGGTGATAAGCCAATGTTGCAACATATTATCGAGCGTGCTCGAGATGAGGGATTCGGTGAGTTTTTAATATCTGTGAATTACTTAGCACACATGATTGAAGATCACTTTGGTGATGGCAGTGCTATGGGTGTTAATATTGGATATATTCATGAGGCATCGCCACTTGGCACGGTTGGTTCTTTGTCGATGATAAGTGAGCTAATAGACGAACCATTTGTTGTTACCAATGGTGACGTCATGACTGATATTAGATATTCAGATTTGCTCGAATTCCACAAGCGACAAGAATCTATTGCAACAATGGCGGTGCGCTTGCACGAGTGGCATAACCCCTTCGGAGTTGTCCAAATGGATGGCCTTAATATCGTTGGTTTTGAAGAGAAGCCGGTTGCTCGCTCGCATATCAATGCTGGTATTTACGCTTTTTCTCCGGTGACTTTACAACTATTAAATCATGGAGAGTTTTGTGATATGCCAACCTTGTTTGAGCGGCTTCAAGCGAAATCTTTTAAGACGATTGCTTACCCTATGCATGAACCATGGCTAGACGTAGGGCGACCTGCAGATCTAGATCAAGCAAATGAGATAAAAAATATACAATGAGTACTAGAAAGTGAAAAAAATAAGATATCCAGACCCCGTTGATTTTTCGTTATTTAAAAAAGATGGAAATACCGGGCACGCAAAGTATGGGCTTCCTAAAGAGGTTGAATTTTGTAAAAAATGTGTAATCTCAAACCAAAGGCCAAATTCTGCAGTTGAATATCAACATACAAAGGAATCAAAAAAAGCCACTATAAATTTTGATGAAAACGGTGTCTGTGATGCTTGCAGTTTTGCTGAAAAGAAGAATGAATCAATTGATTGGCTTGCGCGTGAGGCTCAGTTAAAAGAACTCTGTGATCAGCATAGAAAAAGTGACGGATCATATGACTGTATTGTGCCTGGGTCGGGTGGGAAAGATAGCTTTTACGCATCTCATATTTTAAAAAATAAGTATGGTATGCATCCACTTACAGTAACCTGGGCGCCACATGTTTATACCGAGTGGGGTTGGAAGAATTTCCAGTCATGGGTTCATGCTGGTCATGATAATTACTTGATGACCCCGAATGGGCGAGTTCATAGGCTACTAACTAGACTTTCTACCGAGCTACTTTTCCATCCATTCCAAGCTTTTATGTTTGGTCAGAAAGCTCTAGCGCCAAAGATGGCCGCATTGTTTGATATCCCTCTGGTTTTTTATGGGGAAAATGAGGCGGAGTATGGAAATCCAATTAGTGACACAAATACCTCTCAGCGAGATTGGTCTTACTTCACTAGCGATGACCAATCAAAAATTTATTTAGGCGGCGTAGCTATCGATGATTTAAAAAAGCAATTTGGTGTCGATCAAAATGATTTACAGCCTTACTTGCCGGTTGATCCAAATGTTATCGCCGAAAAGAAAATTGAAGTGCACTATCTTGGCTACTATCTAAAGTGGCATCCGCAAGCTTGTTACTACTATGCTGTAGAACATGGAGGTTTCCAGGCATCCCCCGAAAGAACGCCGGGCACGTACTCCAAATATAACAGCATTGATGATCGTATAGATGATCTTCACTATTATACGACAGGCATCAAATTTGGAATCGGTCGAGCAAGTTACGATGCTGCTCAGGAAATTCGTTCGGGTGATATCACTCGAGACGAGGGTATTGCGCTAGCAAAGAAATTCGATCTCGAGTTTCCATCCCGATTCTCAGATGAATTATTTAACTATTTGAGTCTGCCAAGCAATGAGTTTCCTGAAGCCAGTCAGATGTTTGAACAGCCATTGATGAATTTGGAATACTTTAGCCGACTCACTGATCAGTTCCGATCTCCACATTTGTGGTTTTGGGAAGATGAGGAGTGGAAACTCAGGCATGCTGTATGGAGTAGCCATCTTTGATTCGCCACTCCAATACACGACTTATAGCCCGTCTAGATATCAAGGCCCCGAACTTGATCAAGGGTGTTCATTTAGAGGGTTTACGAGTCATAGGTAATCCTCAAGACTTCGCCTATCGCTATTATCAGCAGGGCGCTGATGAGTTGATTTATATGGATGCGGTCGCGTCACTCTATGGACGAAACCATTTGGCTGAGATCACAAAAGAAGCAGTGAAAAACATCTTTGTCCCCTTGACGGTCGGTGGTGGTATTCGTTCTGTGGAGGATGTTGCTGCAGTTCTGCGTTCTGGTGCTGATAAGGTCGCTATCAATACTGCTGCAGTTACAAACCCTAAGTTGATTACACAAATCGCTGAAAAATTTGGTAATCAATGCATGGTGCTTTCGATTGAGGCAAAGCAGCTGCCAAGCCAGCGATGGGAAGTATTGACCGAAAACGGTCGCGAACGGAGCGGGCGTGATGTTGTTGAATGGGTTACTGAGGCAGTCGATCGGGGTGCTGGAGAAGTTTTGCTAACGTCTGTTGATCGCGAGGGTACAAGGAAGGGCTTTGACGTTGATCTTCTACGCTTAGTCAGTCAATCAGTCACTGTGCCGGTGATTGCCAGTGGTGGGATGGGTAGACCGGAAGATGCAATAGAAGCAGTGAATAAGGGTGGTGCGGATGCCATTGCCATGGCAGATATCCTTCATTACGAACGCGCGACGATTGGCGATGTACGTAATGTATGTAGATCGGCGGGACTTCAGGTTCGATCTTATGACTAAACCTAAAGTTGTTATTGTTGATTATGGTGTCGGGAATCTGCTCAGCGTTCAGCGCGCCGTTGAGGAGTGTGGTGCAGAAGCGGTCACGTCTTCTGAGCCTGATGTTATCGCTCAAGCTGATCGTGTAATTCTGCCGGGCGTTGGTGCTTTCGCAAATGGTATGAATGCGTTGGAATCATTCGGCTTAGTTGAGGTGATCAAAGAAATTGCAACGAATGGTACTCCATTGCTAGGTATCTGTCTGGGTATGCAGTTGTTGTTCGATGAAAGTGAAGAACATGGTGCTACTAAAGGTCTAGGGATTATTCCTGGGCGTGTTGTGCCGATTTTTACTACAGCCTCTGATGGGGTACCCCTCAAAATACCGCATATTGGTTGGAATTCCTTGGTTACCTCAAAAGACATGACATGGAATGGGACAATTTTACAAAGTTTGACTCCAGGTGACTCAGTTTACTTTGTGCATTCCTTTATGGCTGACCCCAAGGATACTGCAGTGCGGATTGCGGACTGCTTATATGGCGGCAAATTAATTTCAGCTGTGATTGGACGTGGTAATATTTTTGGATGCCAATTTCACCCAGAAAAAAGTCAAGCTATTGGCCTGCGAATAATTGCCAATTTTTTAAGCAATTTAAGTTTTTAAAAGAGTGTCTTTTTTGACCGTTTTTAAAGCCAGTTTGCTTCTTTGTCTGTAGTGAAAAAAGATCTTACTGTGAAAGGCTTAGCAATCTAATGCAGCGGATACTTATTGTTGGGTATGGCAGTATTGGTCAGCGTCATCTGAGAATTGTGCGTGAGAGCCTGCCCGATGCAAAGATTATGGTTTTTCGGCATAAGCCTACGACCCATATTCCCAAGATGGCAAATTTGGTCACCTCGTCAATGGATGACGTTCGCTCTTTTGCACCTGAAGCTGCAATTATTGCGAATCCTGCACCTTTCCATCTCCAAATTGCAAAATCATTAGTAGATATGGGCTGTCATCTACTCATCGAAAAACCGATTTCTGATAATTCATGTAGCGTCGATGACCTTCTTGAGACCGCTCGTGCTGCAGGCGTGATCTGTCAAGTTGGTTATAACCTACGTTATTTGCCGTCACTGTCACGCTTTCGCGATTTAATTAGCGAGCGATTGGTTGGTCAGCCGCTATCGGTGCGTTGTGAAATTGGGCAGTATCTGCCTAATTGGCGACCAGGCACTGATTACCGAGCTAGCGTTTCTGCCAGAAGCGATTTGGGTGGAGGCGCTCTACTAGAGCTCAGTCATGAAATCGATTATCTACGATGGATTTTTGGTGAGGTTGAGTGGGTCAGGAGTTGGGTCGGAAATGTCGGTAGCCTGGATATAGATGTAGAAGATACTGCCCATTTAGTTTTGGGTCTTAGGTCAAAAGAGCTAAGCAATACTGTAGTAGCGACCTTAAATATAGATTTCATTCGGCATGATACGACTCGAATTTGTACTGTGATTGGTGCAGATGGAAGCTTACGTTGGAATGGTCTTACCGGTGTGATTGATACCTATAAATCCGGAAGTAATGGTTGGAATGAGTATGTGGTCATACCCCATCAACGTGATGACAGTTATCAAGCGCAGTGGGGGGATTTTTTAACTTCTATCGCTGACCGCAAAGAACCTCTTGTCGATGGTATGGCAGGTCTAGCTATACTTAAGATTATTGAAGCGGCTAAGGCTTCATCTCATAACAACGGAGCTCAGGAAATGCTTGCTATGAGCAGTGTTGCCGATGTCTAAACAATATGATGCTGTGGCATTTATCTTTGCACGCGGCGGCTCCAAAGGCTTGCCTGGGAAGAACATCAAAATGTTCGCCGGTAAACCGCTCATCGCGTGGGCGATAGAGCATGCGCATGCAGCGGAGGGTATTAGACGCGTCATCGTTTCTACCGATTCGAAAGAGATTGCGACCGTTGCTACTCGTTATGGCGCAGAGGTTCCTTTCATGCGTCCATCACACCTTGCAAAGGATAATTCTCCGGAGTGGCTGTCTTGGCGCCATGCTTTGGAATTTATTCGTGATGATGAAGGATCGTTCCCCTCTGCTATGGTTTCTGTTCCGGTTACTGCGCCATTACGGCAGCCGGTAGATATTGAAAGATGTTTGGAGCTTTTTTCTAAGGGCGATGCTGACGTGGTGATTACAGTCACCGATGCACATCGGAATCCATACTTTAATATGGTCACGATGAAGTCAAACGGATCTATAGGGTTGATTATGTCGCCAACGAGCGGCATCAGCCGTCGGCAAGACGCGCCAGAGGTTTTCGACATGACCACGGTTGCCTATGTTGCTAATCCAGCGTTTGTAATGACGCATGAATCGGTTTTTGCTGGGAGTGTGAAGGCAGTGCGTGTGCCGATTGAGCGATCAATTGATATCGACACATTGTTAGATTTTGAAATGGCTGAATTTTTGTTCACCCGCGGAAAATAAAAAATGGCAACACTGAGAGAGCTGAGCAATATGTCTGGTCGTCGTGTGTTAATCACCGGCGGTGCAGGGCATCTTGGGCTAGTTATGGCAGAAACCTTAGCGGAGCTTGGTGCTTCTATCATCCTGCTGGATCGTCCTGGTGCGCAGTTCGGAAATATTCAGAGTGATCTTATGCATCAGTGGAACGTTAGCTGTTTATGCGTTGAATGCGATTTGGAATCAGAAGAACAACGCAACGGTGTCATTCAAGAAATCAAGTCAGACGGTAAAGGCTTGAATTGCCTGATTAACAATGCGGCTTTCGGCGGTACAACCACGTTAGATGGCTGGGTGACTCCGTTCACGGAGCAATCATTGTCGACATGGCGTCGTGCCCTTGAAGTGAATCTCACTGCACCGTTTCATTTTTCCCAAGCTTTTACACCTGAATTAAGAGCGGCAAAAGGCGGTAACATAATTAATATCACCTCTATATACGGTGAGCTTGGCCCAGATTGGCGACTTTATGAAGAGACGGATATGGGAAACCCAGCTGCCTACGGAGCTAGCAAAGGTGGTTTAGCGCAATTGACCCGCTGGTTGTCAACCACATTGGCTCCGGATATTCGTGTAAACGCTATCTCGCCAGGAGGGGTTTTTCGTAATCAATCTGATGCCTTCGTAGAGCGCTATGTGAGCAAAACTCCGCTTAATAGAATGGCGACAGAGGAAGATTTTCGTGGAGCAATTGCTTACCTGGCTAGTGATCAGTCTACTTATGTTTCAGGACAAACAATTAGTGTGGATGGTGCGTGGGGCATTTGGTAATTAGTTTTATAAATTTAAGTTGAGGATAGCAATGAATAACCATCTTGAGTTAATACGTGATCAGAAAAAATTAGAAACTATAAGTGAAAATCTTCCAATTCACTCTGTAAAAACTATGCATGGAAACATTAAATTTGTAATGTATGGAGATACAAGTGAGTTTAGAGGAAGAACGTTTCATGTTAAGGAGCCCGAGACCTTAGCATGGATAAATGAATTTTCGCCTGAAGATGTCTTTTGGGATATTGGTGCGAATATAGGTTGTTATAGCTTATATGCAGGCCCAAAAAAATGTAGCAGTTTGTTCTTTTGAACCATCGCCTGTAAATTTTTATTTGCTAGCTGCAAACCTGCGTGCCAACAATAGTCATAGCATACAAGCTTTACCATTTAGCTTGTCAAGTGATCGAGGTGTATTCAAATGGTGTGGTTCTATATCACCGGGGGAGGCGGGCGAAAATTGTCAGATTGATAAAAAAGGGTCTCTAGCGCTTCAGGTATATTCCATGGATACTTTGATAAAGGATGGTATTGCAAGATTTCCCAATCATATAAAGATAGATGTCGACGGTTTTGAATCTAAAATTATTGACGGTGGAAGAAAGACACTAAAAGATGATCGACTTAAATTAATTATGTTTGAAGTTGACGAGAGCAACCCAACGACTACAGATATGATTATTGAGAGTTTAAAAGAAGATGGCTTTTCCAATCATGTTAAAAGACATTCGCCATATTTTAATGATAACCAATATTTACCCTCTGCTAACTACCTTTTTAGAAAAGTGTAGGTTTTCTATTTCGATCATTATCAGTTATTTCTTTGGCAACTCTAATTCGAAAGCGGGTGCCATTGACAGCATTTCGTAATCCAATCCCCTAAGGTTGCGTAAATATTAAATTTAGAATGGAGTATCAGTGCAGTTAGAAAAACGTGAAGTATTTTCGAATGATATTATTTTTATTGATGGCTTGTGGGGGACGGGGAAAAGTCTCTTAGCACCAATCGTTTCCGCGATGAATGGTGTAGAAAAAGTCAAAATTGAAGGCATATATGAGTATGTTAGCTGGCTATATTATCTAAAGAAAATTGATGAGGATGCCGCCCTGTGGATGTTAAGAACATATGCGGATATGGGACAATACCATAATCGGATCGGTCGAGAAATTAATCTTCGTTGGAGTGATGATACTGGGCTGAAGTATGTGCAGGGTAAGTTTAGTTTGATCCGGCGTTTATTTGCTGGGGAAGGTGATAAAAAGGCTGAGGAGATTAGCCAGAAAAATCTTGCTTACTGCGTGATGTCGCACATGTTGATGCTTGCTCCGGATTTGTTGCTAAAGGCTTATGGTGACAGGGTTAAGATAGTAGAAGTGGTGCGCCATCCGCTTTATATGGTAGGTCACTTCAGTGCTTATTTATCTAGATTTGATTCACAGCGGGAGTTTACAACTTCTTTCTACTTCAATAATCACAAATTACCTTGGTTTGTTGAGGGGTGGGCTAACGAGTTTATAGCAGCAAATCCCACAGAGCGCGCGATTTTATGCGTCAATCGACTCTATACTTGGCTCTATGAAAAAATTGATGAGGCAAGGCAAGAAGGCCTAGAAATATTGGTTGTTAGTTTTGAGGAGTCTGTTTTTCAGACAAATCTGATATTAGAAAAATTACAGGATTTTGTCGGTAGAGCACACCATGCGGATCTTGATAAGATTTTAAAAATACAAAAGTTGCCCAGATCTTCAATTTATAATGGAAGAGGGCATGCAGGTTATGGGTGGAGTAAAAGTAATAAACCCGATAAGGAAACTTATAAATACATGACTATAAACATTAGAAAGAATTGCTCAGATTCTATATATGCCGAACTGGAAAAGACAATCGCATGGTACAACGAAAATTTTCCCAGCGAATTGGTGAAGTTTAAATGAAAAGTATTTTGGTGATTGGTGGCTCGGGTTTTATGGGTAGTCATACTGCTGATGAACTCAGTAAACGTGGGTATGCAGTAACTATTTTAGATCGAGAGGTTTCTCCTTGGTTACGACAAGACCAAAAAATGGTTATTGCAGACCTAAGCGACTTAAATACATTGCAGGCTGCGATGCAGAACATGGATGTTGTCTACCACTTTGCTGGCATTGCGGATATCGGAGAGGCAAAACTGCAACCCCATGAAACCATTGAATCAAATGTAATGGGCACAACCAAGGTAATGGAAGCTGCGGTAAACTCAGCGGTAAAGCGATTTGTTTACGCTTCCACAATGTATGTATACAGTAGCTTTGGTTCTTTTTATAGAGCTAGTAAACAAGCGGCAGAGATCTTGATTGAGGCTTATGCCGAACAATTTGGCATTGAATTCACGATGCTTCGATATGGTTCACTGTATGGACCGCGAGCACAGAATTGGAATGGAATATACAAATTCGTGAGTCGGATCTTACATGATGGCATATTTGAATATAGTGGAGATGGCTCAGAAATGAGAGAATATATTCATGTGCTTGATGCGGCACGATTAAGTGTTGATGTTCTGGATTCCAGTCATGTCAACACGGCAATAACAATTACTGGTCAGCAGCTAATTCGAGTAGACCAATTAGCCTCGATGCTTTTTGAAATTACCGGCAAAGTACCAAATACGTTTTTCCATGGAGAGCATGCGCAACAGGATCACTACGGACAAACGCCGTATCGATACCACCCCAGAAGCGCAAAAAAACTGGTGCCCACAGAGTTTGTGGATTTGGGTCAGGGGCTACTGGAAGTGATTGAAGAAATAGATCGGATACATGAATCAGAATCAACTTGAACCGTACAAATTTGTATTCCTGGATTTCGATGGCGTAATCAAAGACTCTGTTGAGGTTAAGTCTGATGCTTTTGAGCAATTGTTCTCATCTTATGGAGAAGATATTGCCAAGTGTGTGCGCACACATCATGAGGCCAACGGTGGGATATCTCGTTATGAAAAATTGCCGCTTTATCTTGAATGGGTTGGCATTCGTCCCGATAAAAAAACAATTGATGAGTTTGCTAAGCAGTTTTCCTCATTGGCTAAAAGCGGTGTTATCCATTCACCGTGGGTCGCCGGGATGCCAGATTATCTGATCAATAGAGCGAATACAAAGACACTTTTCTTAGTGACTGCAACACCGCAAAAAGAGATGGAAGAGATACTGGATGCACTAAACATCCTCCATTGTTTCAAGCGAGTTATCGGTTCACCAACAAATAAAACTGTAGCCGTTTTCACAATGATGGAAAAATACAAAATCAGACCAGAAGATGCAGTAATGGTCGGTGATTCTACAAGTGATCATCAGGCAGCTTTAGATAATGACATTGCGTTTATTTTGAGAAGGACTAGCCTAAATATGAATATTCAAAATAGTCACTCTAGTGCTGTGATTAAGGACTTCTCCCATGAATAGATTGAAGGCAATTCAAACTATTCGTGCTCGCTTGAGTAAAGGCGGTTTAAGTATTGGAAGTTGGATGCAAATTCCAAACTCTTCTATTGCCGAGATCATCGGGCAGGCGGGATATGACTGGGTAGCCGTGGATATGGAGCATGGAGCTATTGCGGTACATCAACTACCGGACCTCTTTCGTGCCTTAGAGTTGGGCCAGACCTTACCCCTTGCCCGCCTTGCGCAGGGGCACCCGAAGGATTGTAAACAGGCGTTAGATGCAGGTGCTGGTGGTGTGATTGTGCCAATGGTAGAGAGTGCAGAACAGTTGATAGCTGTGCGTGATGCTTGCCGTTGGCCTCCCTCCGGGAAGCGCGGCGTCGCTTTCTCAAGAGCAAATCTGTTTGGCAAATATTTTGATGCTTACACTGAAGAAGCTCAACAGCCATTATTGGTGGCGATGATTGAGCATATACAGGCGGTTGATAATCTAGATGAGATTCTTGCAGTAAAGGATCTTGATGCGATCTTGATTGGTCCTTATGACTTATCTGCCTCCATGGGATTAACCGCACAATTTGAGCACCCAGACTTTTGCGAAGCCATGTCACTGATTCTGGATAAGACAAAAATAGCTGGCATCGCAGCAGGTATGCATGTGGTGCAACCGTCAAAAAATGAACTACTTAGGCGAATTAATCAAAGCTATCGGTTTATTGCTTATTCTATAGACACTGTATTTTTGAATAATAGTTGTTTGAAACCAGATATTTGAGTTCGGAGGAATATTAATTGATGAGAGTTCTAGCGTTAATTCCAGCCCGTATGGGCAGTAGTCGTTTCCCAGGCAAGCCAATGGCTAACTTATGCGGAAGGCCCATGATCGGCCATGTTTATGAAAGAGTGTCTAAGGCTGAAATTCTTGATACCGTAGCTGTTGCTACCTGTGATAGAGAAATTGCCGACTATATTGAGTCAGTTGGCGGCAAGGCCATCATGACTAGCGATCGGCATGAGCGGGCATCTGATCGCTGCGCCGAGGCGTTAGAAATTTTAGAGCAAGAAACAGAAAAACGTTTTGATATTGTAGTTATGGTTCAAGGAGATGAGCCTATGACACATCCTGAAATGATTCAGGAAGCCGTTCGACCAATGCTGGAAGATGAAAACATCTGCGTGATTAATCTGCTAGGTAATATAAATGATGAGAAAGAATTTGAAGACCGTAACTGCATTAAAGTTGTATGTGATTTAAATTCTGATGCAATGTATTTCTCCCGTGAACCCATTCCTACAAGAAGCAAGGTGTCGGCGATGCCTATGCATAAACAGGTATGTATTATTCCGTTTCGACGGGATTATTTGATTAAATACACAAACATGAAGCCTACTCCGCTTGAACTTGCAGAGTCGGTGGACATGATGCGCGTTCTGGAGCATGGAGATAAGGTGCGGATGGTTTCAACAAAACATCAAACTTATGCGGTTGATACGCCGGAGGATTTGAACAAGGTTGAGAAAATGATGAAATTATTTGACCAACGCTGATGTCCTTATTTTTTTTGGACTACTAAACGATAGTGAAGAAAATAATAGTTACTGGCGGTGCGGGCTTTATTGGTTCAGCTGTGATTCGATTCTTGATAAAGAATACAGATCATCAGGTGCTGAATCTAGACAAGCTGACATACGCTGGAAATCTAGCTTCCCTGCAAAGTATTAGCGATCATCCGCGTTACATATTCGTCCAGGGTAATATTTGTGATCGAAAGCTGGTCACAAATCTGTTCAATGAATTCCAGCCCGATATTGTTATGCACCTTGCGGCAGAGTCGCATGTGGATCGCTCTATCGACGGACCAGCGGACTTTATTCAAACTAATATCGTGGGCACATCAGTGATGTTGGAATGTGCCCGCGGATACTGGAACACATTACCGGTAGTGGCTCGCCATGCTTCTCTCAAGATGAACTTTATACCAACAAAAAAATCTTTCCGCTTTCACTATATTTCAACCGACGAGGTTTATGGAAGTCTTGGCAAGACTGGTTTGTTTACTGAAGAGACCGCGTATGATCCGAGCTCCCCATACTCAGCTTCGAAAGCAAGCAGTGATCATCTCGTGCGCGCATGGCATCGCACTTATGGTCTTCCAGTATTGATCACTAACTGCTCTAACAACTATGGTCCGTATCAATTTCCCGAAAAGCTCATTCCGCTAATGATCCTGAATGCGTTAGAAGGCAAGCCGTTACCGGTATATGGCAACGGTCAGCAAATTCGCGATTGGCTACACGTCGAAGACCATGCGCAAGCACTCTACAAGGTAGTGACTGAAGGCCAAATTGGCGAGACATACAACATTGGTGGACATAACGAAAAAACTAATCTCGAAGTCGTGCATACTCTATGTGCGCTTCTTGATGAAGCGCGTCCAGATCACCCAAATGATATTTCGAGTTACAAAGATTTAATCACTTATGTCACCGATCGCCCCGGCCATGATCGCCGTTATGCGATCGATGCCAGTAAAATTCAGAGAGAACTTGCATGGATGCCTGAAGAAACTTTTGAAAGTGGTTTGCGAAAAACTGTGCAGTGGTACCTGGAAAATCTTGAATGGTGCAGACATGTCCAGGATAGCAACTATCAGCGTCAGCGCTTGGGTGCTACTGATACAAAAAATGGTGTCAAGTTGTGAAAGGCATCATCCTCGCCGGAGGTTCTGGCACACGTTTGTATCCAATTACAAAAGGAGTTTCCAAGCAATTACTGCCTATTTACGATAAGCCAATGATTTATTACCCGCTTTCAGTGCTGATGTTGGCTGGTATTCGAGATATTTTGATCATCACCACTCCTGAAGATGCAACTAGTTTTAAACGTCTTTTGGGTGACGGAAGTGATTACGGAGTATTTTTGACTTACGCAACTCAATCTAGCCCAGATGGTTTGGCCCAAGCTTTTTTGATTGGTGAAGACTTTATTGGTGCAAGTGGTGTGTGCCTTGTTCTTGGCGACAATATATTTTATGGACACGGTTTTAGCGACCTGCTTTCCAAGGCAAGGACAAATGAAGGGGGAACTATTTTTGGTTACCAAGTGAAAGACCCGGAACGGTTTGGTGTTGTTGAGTTTGATGAAAATCAGCAGGTTTTATCAATAGAAGAAAAGCCAATGAGTCCCAGGAGTAATTTTGCGGTAACCGGTCTTTATTTTTATGACAACGCCGTTGTTGATATTGCGAAGCAAGTTAAGCCCTCAGATCGTGGCGAGTTGGAGATTACTAGCATTAACCAAGAGTATCTTGCGCAGGGAAAATTAAATATTGAAGTTCTGGGGCGTGGCTTTGCTTGGCTTGATACAGGTACAACCAAAAGTCTTGTAAATGCTACTCAATTTGTGGAAACTATTCAATCTCGGCAGGGATACAGAGTTGCTTGCCTTGAAGAAATTGCTTACAACAATACGTGGCTCACAGAGGCTGAGTTACGTATTGTTGCAAAGAAATTTGGGAATAGTGGTTATGGCGATTATTTGTGTTCTATTATTAAAGACAGCTGAAACATATTTTTAAAAATCGTTATTGATGTTTTTAGAAAATCCATTAATTACGGCCAAATCATAGCGGGAGCTAAATCATCAGCAATAAACGGGTATTGATAATGGCACGTATACATGAGATGCAACTGAACTTCATGGGATAATTATTTTATGCGAGTTACTTCTTCTAGTGAATTTGATGTGCTGGTTCTAGAGCCTGAGACGTTTAGTGACAATCGAGGGTTTTTTTTCGAGAGTTGGAATGAGAAAAGGTTTCAGGATGCCGTGGGTCTGAATGTGAGATTTGTTCAAGACAATCACTCTAATTCTAAGAAAAATGTTCTTCGTGGCCTTCATTATCAGCTCACAAAGCCGCAGGGAAAGTTAGTTCGAGTAGCTCGGGGTCGAGTATTAGATGTAGTGGTTGACCTGAGAAGATTTTCACCAACATTTGGACAGCATCTTGCTATCGAGTTGTCTGAAAAAAATCGCAGGCAGCTATGGATTCCGCCTGGATATGCTCATGGATTTTTAGTTCTGTCTAATAGCGCAGACTTTTTGTATAAAACGACTGATTATTACACGCCGGGAGATGAGTATTGCATTCGTTGGGATGACCCTGATTTGCAAATAGATTGGCCAGTGGCGCCAATTAATGTAGATCTTAGTTCTAAGGATCGTGAAGGGTCTTCGTTTAAAAATGCGTTTATTTATGAAAAAATATTATAATCTTTTTAAAAAACCTAATAGGAAATATAAATGATACCTCTTTTTAAAGTTCATATGCCATCTACGGTTGATAAGCCACTGTTGGAAGTTCTTCATTCTGGGTTTATCGGTCAGGGCGCACAAGTAGAAAAATTTGAAGAGGAATTGAAGGCATATTTTGGAAACCCTAGAGTATTAACGCTGAACAGCGGTACTTCAGGTTTGCACTTGGCTTTAAGGCTGGCGGATGTTTCTCAATGTGATGAAGTTATATGTACACCTATGACCTGTACGGCTAGCAATATGCCTGTTCTGGCTTTAGGCGCAAAAGTAGTTTGGGCGGATGTGAACAAAATAACAGGTCTTATTGATCCTGAGAGCATTGAAGAAAAAATTACGGCTAAAACAAAGGCTATTATTGTAGTTCATTTTGGCGGTAGGGTTTGCAATTTAGATAGGATAAATGAGATTGCTAAATTTCATAACATAAAAGTGATTGAGGATGCTGCGCATGCTTTCGGTTCAGAATATAAAAATAAAAAGATCGGAAATCACAGTGATTTCGTTATATTTTCGTTACAAGCTATAAAGCACATAACAACTGTCGATGGTGGGCTGTTGTTATGTAAATCCCAGGCTGATTATAAAAGAGGTAAGCTTCTTCGGTGGTATGGCATTGACAGAGATGCCCCAAGAAAAGACTTTCGATGCGAAGAAAATATAATGGAATTTGGATATAAGTTCCATATGAATGATGTATGTGCAGTAATTGGAAGGGAACAGCTTAAATATGTGGATTCCATCCTTGAAAAGCATAAAAAACATGCCAGTATTTTTAACAAACATTTGAAGGGTTTGGTTAATATTCAGCTCATTCCATTTGAGGATGAGATACAGGATCCAGCGTTTTGGTTATACACTATTCATGTAAGAAATAGGGATAGCTTTATTAGCTTTATGAGTGAGCGCGGTGTTGTTGTATCAAGGGTGCATGAGCGAAACGACATACATGCGGCGTTCTCCTCTTCAGCGTCAATACTACCAGGGGTAGATGCGTTTAATGGTTCACAAATTTCTATACCGGTTGGTTGGTGGCTAGCGGAGTCGGATGTTCTTAATATCATTGCGTTAGTTAAGGAGTGGGATAGTGTATACGCTTACTCAAATTGATACTTTTATTCCTCCTTCAAATAAAAATGATTGGAAGATAGAAGCTGATCAAAAAGCAGTTTTAGCTAACATCCCTAGCTCCTATCGTACGAATAATTACTGCTCAGTTTTTCAGTATTTAATTGAAAGATATAAGCCCGAAAAGGTAATAGAGTTTGGCGTATTGGGAGGTTATAGCACGATCTCTATCGCAATAGCGTTATCAAAACTTAAGAGAGGTAAGATTATAGGTTATGATCTTTTTGAGGGTGGTAGCTTAAGTAGAGATGAAGTGGACTGGATGGTTAGTTTCAATAAAAAGAGGATGAATCCACCATATAAGAGCTATGCCAAAAAATATAAAATCACTACTATTCAGGAATACCCATCTATGACGGTGGTAGAGAGAGGAAGATGAGACATAGAATATCTCCCAGTATTTATGATTATCGCGAAGAAAGTAAGCTTTTAACAGTAATAATCCCAATAAAAGATCGTCCATTTTATACAAAAAGAATGCTTGATTTTTATAATAAGTTTAAATTCCCGTTTTGTTTGATTATTGCGGACGGAAGCGCAGATGACAAAGTAAAAGATATTATTAAAAATGGTAAATACAAAAATTTAAATATGATGTATTTACGTTTTCCTTTTGATGAAACTTATGATCACTTTATAAAAAAAGTTTTATCATCAATTGAATTAGTAAAAACCAAATATGTTATTTTAGGGGATGATGATAATTTTTTTAGCCCTGATGGGCTTGCGTCGTCTGTGAGATTCTTAGAGGAAAACCATGGTTGGAGTTCCTGCCAAGGTGCGACAGTCGGTTTTAGGGTTGAATCATCGGGATTAAGAAAAAATAAAAGAATAAGATTTTCAGTGCCCCTGATGCAGTATTCGTTGCAGGACTCTTCAGCTCATAATCGGTTGGCGCAGTGTTTGGAGAAAAATTTTTCCACTTTATATGCTGTTCAAAAAAAACAAGACATTGAGAAATCATTCAAGAGGATGGTTTCTGCTAAAGTAGAAGACCTATTCTTTTTTGAAGCTTTTTTACATATGCAGTTAATAATCAATGGCAGGCATAAATCGATTGATACCCCTTACATGTTTCGGCAATTTGACGTCATTAATAGCTCAAATGATATGCTGGCAGAATCATATGGGGATAATTTTGATCGGTTGTTTCTTGAGTCTTTCTTTTCGCAGTACGATTATTTTTGCACATTGATAGCTAATTCGATATCGTTGAGTGACAAAATCTCGATTGATGATGCGAACATTATCGCACATAGTTCCATGAAGAAGCTTTTTGCACCCGTCATTTTACATTGCCTACAGCAAAGAGAATCGAAAACGGTTCTATCATGTTTCCAGCTAAGTTTATTGTTACACAAAATATTGAAAATACCTTCTTGGATTTTCTGGCTATTGAAGCGTAAATATGGCCCATACCGCAATGAGGTAATTAAGATTAGAAAATTTCTTATCATGAATAGCTCCCTTTGATAAATCACACCCCTGATTGATTTGCAATTAATTTTCGTTTTGTTGTCTAAAGTTTGCTGCTCTAACTATGTCTCGTTATTTAAAAAGTATCACTGTCGGCTTCCCGAATAATGGCGCAATGAAAAACAAGGTGTTTTCTGCAATCATTTGATGGAACAGATAGTATGTGTAAATATAGATTTACAGGGACAGAAATTTGTCTTGTTTGAAGTATGCCACATCTGGCCAAAAGATTGAAAATTCGTGCAAAAAGCATGCCATTAGTAATGCGATATTTCACCAGTAGAAGCGCAAATACTGCGGTATGGATTTTTCTATGATTAAGCGCCTAGAAGAGTTTGAGCGGTTAAACACTTGACACGGTAGATGATCAATTCATCGTCAGGGCGGCAGTTTAACTCGGTGATGAATTTTACGAACTTTTAAATTTTTGGAGTCCATCATTAACTGGAAAATAAATTATAGTCGTCTTGTAATTCTGCAAACAGTTGACCAATGTAGAGTCTACTCGAGAAATGAACGGAAACAGGGCGACCTGATTCTTACCATTGGATCAGGTGCAATGTGGTATGTTGCAAAATATCAATGGGACAGTTGCTCTCTCAGAGACGTCTTTGATATGGATGAATACAAAGCAACTCATAAGGAATCCAACCGTAAAATTGAGGATTTAATTTCACGATTGAATGACTGGTCAGCTGACAATAAATTAGAAATGGGGAATTATTATGGATTTCAACTCTGGATCATTATTGGGCAGATTCATTATAATTACTTCATATTGAAGTCTATAGCAAAAAATGTAGGCAAAAAACCTGTTCTAATTTATACAAAAAAGAACGAAGAAACCATACTCGAGTTAAGGCCGGACCCATTGAGAGTATTTTTTAATGTTCTTGCCCATTCAAATTTGCTAGCGGGAATAAAAGCTGAGGTGGTGTTGGTCGATGAAAAGAGAAGGTCTACTTCAATAAAAGAAAAAATCATCATTAGTCTGCCAATAACTGTCCTTCGAATTGTGCGATTTTTAAGGGACAGAAAGAGACTTTCGCAATGCAAGGATAAATCAAAGCAAAGATTACTTTTGATTGGTGGGGGGTATGACTGGTTTGAAATTGCAGCATTGCCGAAATTCAAAAAGGAATATTGTATAAAGATGGCAACGCCTCTTTTTGGGCGTAGGTCAGTCAAGCAACAAGATAAAAAGTTGTCTAAGATATTAGATGAATCGGTTACATTTGATGATGATAAAGCTTATGATTTAAAAAAATTAAAATCAGCTATACAGCAAGATTGTCGTTTATTCGCAAAGAAAAAAAACCGTGTTCAGGCTCTAATAAAAGGATATAAAGCCGTAGCGACGGGCGTCCTGACATATCCTTATGATCTGTTCTATGCTCATGTTGCGGTGGAGGTCAACAAAAAGTTATTCGTGTGGCAGCACGGGGAGAAGGGTCAATCCACTGATTATTCAAGTAACTTTACAGAACTATATTACGCAACCGATTATCTCTCATACGCACCAGTGGTGTCGGAGATGTATCAAGAATCTGTAGGAAAACATTGGTTGAAAGAGGTTCATACAGTAGGAGCTATCAGCAGAAATATCGAATGGCAAGGTGGTGGAGGGATCGTTTATGCCACTGGTAAATGGTTTGGAACGGCAGTGCCCTTTCTCGATAAGTGCGATCCGGATCAAAGACTTTTCAAAGCCCATATAGCAATTTTAGACTATCTCAATTCTATTGGCAAAAAAAAGGAAGTGATTTTTAAACCTAACAATACTCGTTGGTTTAATTTGGCTCCATATCAGTATGACAATATTAAGATTGAGTATAATAGAAGTTTTACAGAGCTGCTAAGAACAGCATCTGTTGTAATTTTGGACGCACCTGCAACAACGCTGGTTGAGGCCTGCTCAACAGAGGTGCCCATTTTTGTTCTAGGAGGGAGGTCTAAATATCTTCCCGAATTTATGCAGGCAATCCAGCAAAGAGTGGCGTGGTACGAAACTCCTGAAGAATTGGTTGAGGGGCTTTCTCAATATTTTGCCATCGGTACTTACAATGCTGATGTTAGCAGTAAAGTTTATACAAATGGGTTTTCTTCGCAAATAAGTAAGGATGAAGTTTGTGAGAACGTTCTTCAGGCACTCAATTAATTTCATGGGGTAAAAATGAGTCTTCCATTATTCAATAGTCCGGGAATTTCATTATTGGGCAGGAGCTACGACTAAATGCTGGTTGCACTACTGCCCATGAAAGGAAACTCTGAACGAGTGCCTCAGAAAAATATTCGACCATTAAATGGAAAGCCACTCTTTTTCTATGTTGCAGACAATATAAAAAAAACAGGCTTGTTTGATAATTTGGTCATCAATACCGATTCCTCAGAAATTGAAAAAATGGCGATGGAACGTTATGGAGGCTGGCTTAAGATCATCAAAAGACCAGCTTTTCTTCGTGGTGACATGATCTCAATGAACAGAATTATTGAATTCGATGTTAAAAGTATAGGTGTTGATCATGATTACATGCAAATGCATAGCACCAGTCCATTCTTGAATCCGGAAATAATTGCATCTGCGGTTGGAGTTTATTTTGAACAAAAGAAGGCCGGAACTCTTGATAGCCTTTTCTCCGTAACAGCAATCCATGCTCGTATGTATGATAAAGATTTACGACCAATCAACCATGATCCACGAATTTTAGTTAGAACCCAAGATCTAGATGTGGTTTACGAGGAGAACTCCGCATTTTATCTGTTTTCTGGCGAGAGCTTCTTGGCGAAGAATCACCGTATTGGCAAGTTAGGGAAATCGTTTCCAATGGCGCGTAACTCCATAGAATGCCTGGATATTGATGATATGAACGATTGGTTATTGGCAGAACAGATTATTAGAACAGGCCTCGTCAAATGAAATGTGAAATTCAATTGCTGAATGCTAGCTTGCTGGCAGATGAAAAAACTCTGGAAGAACTATCCTACTGGTTAGGCGTTATGAACCGACCGAATGGCTGGCATTATGATCTGGATCATATCTGGATTCTGTCTGAGTTGGAAAAGGCGGGTATCAAACCTGGTGCGACTATTTTGGATGCGGGGGCTGGGCAAGGTGTCTTGCAGTATCTGCTGGCATCCAGAGGCTACAATGTGATCAGCCTTGATTTTTCACCAAGAAGAATTCCAAACAGAACTGTGGGTATTTTTTCCATCAACGGTGATGGTAGTACAGCTATTGATTATCAGCATTCTTATATGAGTGTGATCAATTACGGTGGTGGCAAAACTCCAGGTTTATTGAGAAAAATCTCAATGGAGAGGCTGAAAAAGATACCTACATACATAAGGAAAAATATCCATTCTCACATCTTATGGTTGAAAGAACGGTTTGTGGTAAACCATGAGCAATACGGACATATTACATATATCCGCGCACCGTTCCATGACATACCGCTTTCTGATGCTGTTGCCGATGCTGTTGTTTCTGTCTCCGCGATTGAACATGCGGATATCGAATTGTTTCGAGATAACATCGATTCATTGACGCGCCTTCTAAAGCCAGCTTCGCCTATGTTGCTGACTACCAGCGCGACAAAGGATGAAAACAGCTCATATAACGAGACTGTTTCAGGGTGGTGCTTTTCCAGAAAGCACATTGTTCAGTTATTACCAGAATGTTCTGGCGAGCTTGATGGATATGCCTGTGAGCAATCTTTGTTGAATTCCAAAAAATTTATTAGCAGGATTGACAAATATTATTTCCAGAAAGGGCAACTTTTTCACGGTCACAGATGCTCTAATCTTCCTTACCTGCCGCTAGCGATTAAATTCCAAAAGTAGATATATACTTCATCGGTTTTCGCAAATTCAAATGATAGATTACTCTGACTATCACTACGAGTACAATGAGCTCTTGTCAAAAGTTGCTAGTGACCTTGATGAATCATTCGCTGCACTCGCTAGCCCAACACTAAGTAAACAGGAAACAATTACATTCCTGTATGAAAAGATCAAGTGCAATCACAAACGCGAAATGTATCTGGATATTCTATTTTCTATGATTTTATTTCTGCCAAAAATAATTGGCGTCTTGCTCGTTTTGTTGTACATAACGCTTAGACATGAAAGGATTTCAGTGCCAACGGGGGCAGTTTATTTTCGAACTTGGCTTGTCCCAAAGAGTTTTACACAAAACTGCTTGCGTGATGATTATTTCAGAATTTTGCCAGTAGATATTTCAGAGAATTATCCTGTTTTGCTAGGTTATCAATCCAAGAGCTTGCCTGTAATCAATAGATTCTTCAAATCGAGCAAGCAGACGTGGGAGGTTCTTAATACTAGCATTCTGAACGTTAAAGAAATTATAAAACTGTTTTATGAATATTTATTCACTGGGTATGTTAGAAGCCCTTATTCATATTTCATGAATGGTAGAGATGTTTCTCATTTTATTAACTATTCCTTGTTGCTGGACTATCTCAAGCTTCGATCTTTTCAGGCATTTTTGGATAGACGAGTTTGTATGTGTCTGCGAGACCTTGATATATCAACTTATGTGTATGTTTATGAGAATCAATCGTGGGAGAAAGCAGTCTGTGATGTCTTTAAAAATACTGATATACGTGTGATTGGTTATCAGAGCAGCGGTTTTTCACCTTTGTTCCTTAACTTTTTCCCCACAAGATCTGATGCGTTAAGAGACCCATCTCCAGATGTCGTGCTGACAGTTGGTGATGCTTTTACAGATTACTTACGTTCACATGCAGAATATATTACCCCATTAGAAACATTTGCTGCTCTCCGTTTCTCATATCCAACTCAGAACTATCTTTACACTGTCAAACAACCAAGCAAAAGAGTTTACAGGAGAATTCTCTATGCCTTTCCTGTGCACAAAAAACAGTACTTGAGCACTATTGCCGATCTGATTTCTGCATTTGGTGGATACGAAATTGAAATTGATTTGAAGTTTCATCCGCTTTTTATGAAAGACAAGCTCTATCGTTCGATAGAACTACCTGACAACTTTCACCTCATCTCTGATCTTGATAACAATAAAATTAATACGACTTATGATTGCGTATTGTTTAATGACAATTCATTTGGCCTTGAGTCACTTTTATTTGGCGTAAAGTCATTCCAATACAATAGAGATGGCGTCTTTATTGATGATCGATTCATCGGCTTTGAATTATGGAACTCAAGTCTTTGTTTTAAAGATTTGTTTCAGTTGAGAGATTCGATTATCGATGGAACTTTCGATAAAGATCTTTCAGTTAAAATTATCTCTGATTATATGAACTATCTCTATAAACCTTACGGTGATGAGGCGCTTTCTTTTTTTAAGGCTAAGTTACCTATTAGGTAAACGACCTGATAGACTACTTTCAAAATTCCGGTATCACTTAACTTTGGGTATGATGCTTTGAGGGATATATCAGAGAGACAATAGGATTAAACTAATGTTTAGTAATATCTTCAAAAATAAAGTGGTCCTAGTTACGGGACACACTGGTTTCAAGGGCTCCTGGCTTGCGCTTTGGTTGAAGCGCCTCGGGGCTGATGTGGTAGGGTTGTCGGTAGATGTACCATCTGTGCCGTCACACTTTAAGGCGACGCAGCTGGATACTCATATCGAGGAACACTGTCTTGATGTTCGTGATGCTTTGGCTATCGAGGATCTTGTTCAGGGTACACGACCAGATTTTGTATTTCACTTAGCAGCGCAGGCTTTGGTTCGGTCTTCCTATGAATCCCCTTTGGAAACTCTTGCTACCAATACTATGGGTACCGCGAATGTGTTGAACGCACTGCGGAGTCTGACAAAGCCGGTTGTGGCGGTGATGATCACGAGTGATAAGGCCTATGACAACGTGGAGTGGGTTTGGGGCTATCGTGAAACGGATCGCTTAGGAGGAAAAGATCCTTATAGTGCCTCTAAGGGAATGGCGGAATTGGCAATTCGTACTTTCATAGAGTCTTATTTTAATAAAACGAACGATAATGTGCGGGTCGGAATTGCACGTGCCGGAAATGTGATTGGTGGTGGTGATTGGGCAGCAGATCGCATTGTTCCAGACTGCATGCGGGCGTGGTCGCAAGGTGAGGTAGTAGATATTCGTAGTCCCTTTGCTACACGGCCCTGGCAGCATGTGTTAGAACCATTGAGTGGTTATTTGGCTTTAGGTGCTGCGCTATCCGAAAATGTTCGGTGGCATGGTGAAGCCTATAACTTCGGTCCCCCGGCGCATCAGAACTACCCAGTGCATGAATTGATTAACGAGATGAAAAAGCATTGGGAACAAGTCCGCTGGCGTGACACCTCTGAAGAGCAAGAACATCTACACGAGGCGGGTTTACTCAAGCTCAACTGTGACAAGGCGCTATTTGATTTGAAATGGTTGCCCACTCTGCAATTTGAAGAAACGGTGCAAATGACGGCGGACTGGTACAAAGCATTCTATGAGCAACAGATGCCTTCTATGAGTGATTTGTCCATTAGCCAAATTTCTGCATATAGCGAATTGGCACGGCAGCGGGGACTATCATGGGCGCAATAATGCCTCCTATTGAGGGTGTGGTGCTGACCCCGCTTCGGATTATTGATACCCACGGTGGTGATGTATTACACGGCATGAAAAAAGGTGACCCCGGTTATAGCGGGTTCGGTGAGGCCTATTTTTCTTCTATCGAAAAGGGGGCAATAAAGGCATGGAAACGGCATCGGCAAATGACTCTGAATCTGATTGTACCGATAGGGGCAATCCGTTTTGCGATTTATGATGACCGTCCAGGCTCCAGCAGCAATGGTGATTTATGGTTTATTAGCCTATCACGAGAGTGCTACTTTCGCCTGACAGTGCCGCCAATGGTTTGGCTAGGATTTAAAGGCCTAGATGAGCGTGACAGCATCTTGCTCAATATTGCAAACATCACTCACGATCCAACCGAAGTAGACAAAAAAGGCATCAGCGAAATTCTATGCAACTGGGACTAAAATAGTGAAAGTAATCATCTTAGCCGGCGGCTTTGGCACACGGCTCTCCGAATATACAGAATCCATTCCTAAGCCGATGGTAACAGTGGGTGGGCGACCTATCTTGTGGCATATCATGCGCAGTTACGCTCATTTTGGGCACAAGGATTTTTATCTGGCCTTGGGCTATAAAGCGGAGATCATTAAAGAGTATTTTTTGCACTATCGCTCGCTGAATGCTGATTTCACCGTGGATTTGACAACAGGCAAAGTTGAGTCACATCAGACAGATGATACTGATTGGCGGGTGACGTTGGTGCATACCGGGCTAGAATCCATGACCGGCGGTCGAGTTAAGCGATTGCAATCTTATATCGGCAATGAACCTTTTTTGCTGACTTACGGAGATGGTGTGGCCAATATTGATATCGATGGTTTGGTCAGATTCCATAAAAGCCATGGCAAGATGGTAACTGTAACTGCGGTACACCCGGGTGCGCGCTTTGGCGAGTTAGAGATGGATGGGCACAAAATCCGATCATTCAAGGAAAAACCACAAACAGGGCAAGGATGGATCAACGGTGGATATTTTGTCATTCAGCCAGAGTTTTTTGAGCTTATTGTCGGGGACAAAACAATACTTGAGCGCGATCCATTGGAAAGGGTCGCCGAGATGGGTGAGTTGATGGCATTTGAGCACGATGGATACTGGCAGTGTATGGATACTAAACGGGATCGAGACCATCTCGAAGAGTTGTGGTCAGCGGGAAATGCGCCTTGGAAAGTATGACTCAAGGAGCGAGTTGAATTGATACCTCGGTTATTGATTGTTGGTGGGACAGGATTTATTGGTTCAAAGATAGTAAGTGCTGCTGTTAAACAAGGCTTTGAATGTACTGTTTTATCACTTAACCCTCCAAAAGTTGATACTAAACTTACCGGAGTTAACTATTTGCAGGCTGATTTAGTCGATAGGTCACAAGCAATTCATATACTTTCAAGGCGAGCTTTTGATTATGTGGTTAACCTAGCAGGATACATTGATCACAGTAAATTTTGCAGAGGTGGACGCAAAATAATTGATGTTCATTTTGTGGGCCTGTTGAATCTATTGGAATCGTTGGATCTTCAAGCATTGAAAGGTTTCATACAGGTGGGTAGTAGTGACGAATATGGCGATTTGCCTGCGCCACAGTTTGAAGATATGCGCGAATCTCCAATCTCACCGTATTCGGTTGCCAAGACTGCATCTACCCATTTACTTCAAATGTTGAGTAAAACAGAGAACTTTCCTGTTGTTATTGCTCGATTATTTCTGGTTTATGGAGAAGGTCAAGATAACAAACGTTTTTTGCCGCAAATAATTCAAGGCTGTTTGAAAGATAGAGAGTTTTCTGTGTCACTTGGTGAGCAATTCCGTGATTTTTGTCACGTAGATGATATTGCACAAGGTATCCTCGCCATGTTGAGGGCGAAAAATGTACATGGGAAGGTTTTGAACCTCGCTTCAGGGTATCCGATTACTATCCGAGCAATGATTGAAAAAGTGCGAGGAATAATTGGATTTGGAAAGCCCTTATTCGGGAAAAATCCATATCGAGTTGGGGAAAATATGGCGCTATACGCTAGCATGAAAAGAACCCAAAACTTGCTTGGCTGGAAGCCAAGTATTGAGCTTGATGAGGGTCTGCACCGAACAATTGAATTTTATCGAGATATATATGATCAATGAAGCATATCCAAAAAATATAAATTTAGATACTCCTTTAGTTAGTGTTATTATAAATTGCTATAACGGAAGTAGTTATCTACGTGAAGCAATTGATTCTATTTATGCCCAGACATACACAAACTGGGAAATTATTTTTTGGGATAACTGCTCAGTAGACGAAAGTGCGCAGATCGCGAAGTCTTATGATGATAAAGTTAATTATTATTGCGGAGAAAAGACCATTCCGCTTTACGCTGCAAGAAATAAGGCATTGGAATGCTGTAATGGCGATGTGATAGCATTTTTAGATGTGGACGATGTTTGGGTATCTGATAAATTAGACAAGCAAATAGCACTATTTACCATTGGGAATCGTATTGTGTATGGTGGATTTGAGTTTATTGATAGTTTTGGAATTTCTAACGGTGTGGGAGTGCTCAGTCCACCTTCTGGAAGTTTGTTTGCATTGCTGCTGATAAGAAATCCTATCTCAATAGGATCGGTAATTATTGATGCTGCGCTTATTAAGGAATACATGTTTGACTCTACATATGAATTACTAGGCGATTTTGATTTGTGGGTAAGGCTATCTTTAAGTAATCAAATAATTAGCGTCCCCGGAGTTGTTGAATATTCTAGGCAGCACACTAGTAATTTTTCAAAAATAAATGAAAACAAATGGATATGTGAAGAGAGATACTTCTATAAGAAAATCATAAAAACTATTTCGCCATCAAACTACTTTTTTATTTTTATATATATGATTAGATCTGAGGTAAAGAATTTTATCAAAAAAATTAAAAATATACTGTTTAAACGTATCAGCATAATAAAGCCGGACTGGTAGCCTTGGTATAAATATAGTATTATTTAAAAAATATAAAGACAAGCTTTGCCATATCTTATAAATAAGAACGTAATTAATTTGTTAGCCTACCGAAATTAACTGCAAAGTAGATTACCGTTAAGCTGCGTACATTCTTCTCCAGAAAAATTTTATTCGTCGGTATAGCTATGTATACAAGTTACCATCCACACTTAAATAACGATCTTAATACCTCTAGAGAAGGTATGCAGAGAATAATAGCTGCTTCAATAGGTTTAGTTCTTGCAGTGGTTGTTTTGTTCAACGCTGGAATTGGGTTTAGAAATAGTACGTACAGAATAATTGTTTCTTTGATTGGAACTGGTTTAATTTTTATTGCAACAATATATATAAATAGTTTTTCTCGAACTATATTAAATGCCCGGTATTTACGGTACGGCTCAATTTTTATCATTTATTGTATTTATTTAGCATTTCATGGAGTTATTGATCAGGAGTTTCAGAAGGTATTTGGCTGGCTTTTTTTTGTTGTAATAATGATAAATTTACTGCTGAATAAAGAAATTGGTGTTGTTTTTTGGTATTTTATATTGTTCATCAATTTACTTAATTTTCTAGCGCTATTGATGGTTTTATTTCTGCATGCTATTCCTGATTTGTCGTATATAAAATATGTTGTGAGCGAGGATGGCTTTGGGTTAATACATTATGATACTACCATTAACCTTCTTGGATATAGTTTTAGACGTTATACTGGGCTTGTTAGTCAATCTTCATTGATTCCAGCGTACGTTATTCTTCCGGCAATAATGCAATATATTTTTTTTGGGGAGAAATATAAAACACTTCCCATTTTTGTTGCTCTTTTATCCCTGATAACTCTTTCGGGTGGCTATATTTCTTTATTAATTTTAACAGCTATCATCTATACATTGAATAGGATTTTTTTAGTAAATTCCTTGGTTTTTATTGTACTTATTTTTTCATGTACGCTCTTTGTTTTTTATAACTTTGCCCAATTGGCAGTTTTCGATATTGTTGATAATAATCTTATTGTTGATAATAATTGGACTTACTTTATAAGTAGACTAGGCTCTGGTCTAGCGAGATTGGAAATCATAAGTGAAATGTTTCAAAACATAGATGCTACTATATTTTTATTTGGATCATCAATCAACGCAACTGGATTGTTCGGTAACTTTTTTATAACTAGTATTTATAGAGCTGGATTGATTGGCCTGTTTTTTTCAACTTGGGTTTTGTTTTCGCTTTCCAAGTTACTTAAAAAATGTTATCAAATAAATTCTAATAGACATGGTTTTTTTTACTTTGCGTTGCTTGTCTTCTTTGCCCAAGGATTCACATATTATGATTTCGGTATATCAAACTATTATGGTTTATTGATTATTTTTGTTTTGTTTATATTACAAGCAGAAACGACCGGGCCGGTTCCCGGTAAATTTACATACAAATATTCAGGTGTATAAATATTTTATATTGGTGGAGATGTAAAATTGTATTTTTCACATGCCAGAACCGCACTTAAATGCTCATTGTCTATTTATCGTTTTGGTGACGGCGATAGGATTTTAGTTCCAGATTTTGTGTGCGATGCACTGATTCAACCGCTTCATGATCTAGGGATTATCCCAGTTTATTATCCTACTGATGATCAACTCCGGCCGTTGTGGGATGATCTCGATCAAATTGTTAATCTTCAACAATGCCATGCAATAGTAATGTTGCATTATTTTGGACAGCCACAAAAAATCTCACAATTCCAGAGTTTTTGTAAGTTAAATAATCTTCTATTAATAGAAGACAACGCGCATGGTTTTGGTGGTAAGCTAGATGGTAAAACTCTAGGAACTTTTGGTGATATAGGCATAGTCTCCCCTAGAAAAATTCTCAATACAAGATATGGTGGGCAGCTTTATATTAAAGGTGTTTTGCAGCCAGCACCCAAGTTCTTAGCAAAAAATTCACAACAGCTTCTATATTGGGCAATAAAAAGTTTTTTCTCAAAGCGACCATTAATAAGAAATCGTATATTTAAGATCCTAGGTAGAAAACCGGACATGCATGATGCATTTTCACTCAAAGAAACAAAGATTGATGATAGTCGCTCAGATTGGTTTTCCTCTTGGATTATAGATAAAGCTATTCGAAATGATTATACCGATTGGATAGCTGAAAAACGAAGACTAAAGTGGATTGCGGTAAATTGTGTTGTTTTAAAACTAGGAGGTATTCCTGTATTTACTAATGTCTCCGAGCAATCTTCACCATGGGCATATCCATTCTATGTAAATAGTAAAGAACAAAAAGAAGTGATCCATAAGCAACTCACAGATGCTGGTTATGTGATTTTTCCATGGCCCGCGTTGCCCAACAAGATTCTTACGGGAGAAAATCATGCAAATGTTTTGATTAGATGGCACCGCCTGTTGTGCGTTTCCCTGTAGGTGGTCAGAGTCGACTCAGCTTATGAAAATCCCTAATAAGAATTTTATGTCTCGTATTGAATTAAATTTATTTCGTTCTTTTGATGAGGATCTTAAGGCTATATGGACGAAATTAGAGAGCAGTGGCGAATGTTATGTTTTCCAAAGATTAAGTTGGTTAATGCATTGGCAGCAAACCATTGGCGCTGCACATGGAATTGAACCTTTAATATTTGTTGCGTTTGAAAATAAAGAACCTGTTGCGGTATTTCCTTTGTGCTTGCATCGCTTTTTTAAGGTTCGTGTAGTTAAGTTTTTAGGTGGCGAGCAGGCTGATTATAACGCGCCCATTTTTCTAGCTAATCGCTTAACAGCAGATGAATTTTTCGGAGTATGGAAGGCGGTATTGGAGTTGCTCCCTGTTCATGACGTTCGAGATTTGACAAGAATTCCTGAAAAATTGAGCAACTGTAACAATTTCCTCCTGTTTGATGTTGATGACAAGAAAATAGATGGAATAGCATATTCTGCAAATTTGTTCCCATCCTGGGCAGATTTTGAACGGCATCTCTCCAGGAAGCTCCTGAAAGATAATGCTCGAATGATAAGAAGGTTGTCGGAAATTGGCGATGTTGAAATTCTTGAGTCTAATTCTGAGGCGCAATTTCAAAATATTATAAAAGTTACCTTTTTGCAGAAAACACGCCGTTATCTAGAGACTGGTGTTCGAAATATCCTCTCCAGTAGTTCTGTAAGAGCATTCTACTCGGGTTTATATGCTGCTATTACGGGAGAGCCAAAGGTTCATCTATCTGCACTAATTGTAGGTGATCGGATTTTGGCGACGCACCTAGGGGTTTATGACCGCGGAAGATATTATTATCTATTTCCCAGTTTTGATAGTGGTGCGTTATCAAAATATTCACCTGGGCGTTTGCTGACCGAATATCTTGTAAAATCAGCAATACAAAAAGGATTAAATGTTTTTGATTTTACGGTAGGTGGTGAAGCTTATAAGCAACAGTGGTGCGATTCTGAAATGCGCCTTTATCGCATACTTGAAGCCAATACACTGCAAGGGAAAATATACATATGGTCGCAAAGCTTTGTTTCTTGGGTGAAGAAAAATCACCATACACGACAAATGGTACTTCGAGCCAAGAGGCTTATCCGTAGGAATAGGGGAAAGAATGAATTATAGAGATATTTCTGCTGAAAGTGATCCATATCTAGTGATTTCCTTGGACTTCGAGTTATTTTGGGGTGTGCGAGATGTTACTTCATTAAAAAAGTATGGGAAAAATATACTAGGTGTCCGTGATGCCGTTCCTGGGCTATTAAAATTGTTTAATACCTATGGAGTTAAAGCTACCTGGGCGGTAGTTGGGCTTGCAACATTCGAAAATAAAAAACAGATACTTTCTAATCTTCCATTTGACAGGCCTTTATATCTTAATCAGCAGTTTGATCCCTACCAGCATTTATCTGTTGTTGGTGATAATGAAAAAAATGATCCTTACCATTTTGGGTATTCATTGGTGCGATCTATCCAGGATACTCCAGGAATGGAGATAGCCTCACACACTTTTAGTCATTTTTATTGTCTAGAGCCAAGAGAGAATTACGCTGCGTGGGGTGCGGATTTGCAGGCGTCGTTGAACGCTTTTGGTAGATTGGGCATCCAACCTTCTTCAATAGTGTTTCCGAGAAATCAGTATGACGATACGCATTTGAGAACCGCATCGGATTTTGGTTTTCGTACATTCCGGGGGAACGAGAAAGGATTTCTCTACGAGCCTCGTTCCTATTCCGAAAATACGATCCACCGTCGCGTAAAAAGGTTGTTGGATGCCTACTTCGATCTGACAGGCCCTCATTTATCGCAAGCATTGATGGATGACTCAGGTTTGATAAACATCCCATCTAGTCGGTTTTTGCGACCTTGCGGTGCTAGATTGTTTGAAGAGTTACGCTTTAGGCGGGTGCAAGTACAGATGCATAATGCTGCAATTTCCGGCGCAGGATTTCACCTGTGGTGGCATCCCCATAACTTTGGAGTCAATCTTCCGCAGAACTTACGATTCCTTTCTCGTGTGCTTGAGTATTTCTCATATTTAAAGGGCAAATATGGTATGAAGTCGCTGACAATGGCCGAAGCCAGTGGTCAAAATTACTAATTGCGTCAATTTCATACTTATATCGATCCTCATAACAGGCACTTTGTAGTAACTGGAATCTGTTAAATGTCTAAAGTTAATTATCAAGAAAAACCTCAGCAACCAATTAATCTAAATTCTAACGCTAATCTTGACTCTGCTTTATTTAGCGGGAATCAAACAATTTTTCTTACTGGCGCTTCAGGTTTTATTGGCTCAGCTTTCCTTAAGAAAATGCTTGCTAGTGGATTCAGGATTAAAGCGCTTACGCGCGATTCAAGCCGAAAGACTCTTCATGATCGGCTTGAGTGGTATCAAGCCGATTTGATCAGCGATGATGATTGGGGGGAAGCTCTTTTGGGTGTTGATATTGTTGTTAATGCTGCAGCTGAAATTAATGACGTAAGTTTAATGCAGCATGTAAATTTTGATGCCCCTAAAAAACTTCTGAATGCCGCGATTAAATCTGGCGTGAGGAGATGGGTTCAGCTATCCAGTGTTGGTGCCTATGGTCCAGTTCATGAAGGGTCGGTATTTGAGGATTGGCCAGATAGACCTAATGGAATATATGAGGTATCAAAGGCTAATTTTGATAAGGAATTAAGATGTGCTGCTCGGTCTACAGCTATTGAAGTATGCATTTTGAGGCCTAGCAATGTTTACGGTTCAAAAATGCCTAATCACTCTATTCGCCAAATTATTAATAACATCCGCAAGGGTCTATTCGCTTTCATTGGACCCTGTGGTGCATCGGCGAATTATGTTCATGTGAATGACGTGGTACAGGCGCTCTATCTTTGTGTGAGTAATTCTAGGGCTGCTAATCAAACCTATATCGTTTCTGTTTGGGCAACTATGGAAGATATGGTGAGTGGCCTAGCGTCGGGAGCGGGGCTTGCTCCCCCTTCCCGAAGAATTCCTATTGGCGTAGCAAGCTTGCTTGCAAGGATGATGCAATGGTGGCCGCGCTGCCCATTGACGCTGAGCCGTGTGCAGGCTATGAGCTTGCGAAGTAAATACAGTACTGAAAAAATTGAAACAGAACTGGGCTGGAAATTGAGTGTCCCAGTAAAAGAGGGTATGCGGGAGTTTTCTAGAGATTGGATTGCATGAACTCTGGTATTGCTTTTGTGACTAGCCACCCGATGAGTGTCGTGGCATTTATATTGCCCCATATTCGGGCATTGAAATCTCTGATGCCTGTAAAGGTCTTCGCCAACTCAAACGAGTACAATTTGTTGCAGCAGCGTGGAGTGGATGTCCCGATTGTTTTTGTGCCGATCTTGCGCACTATCGCACCTTGGTCCGATATCAAAGGGCTATGGACTTTGTATTGGCAATTCAAGAAAAACAGCCCATTGGCAGTGCATACCGTAACTCCAAAGGCTGGTTTGCTGGGTATGGCGGCGGCATGGTTAGCGCGCGTACCGGTGCGCGTACATAGTTTTACAGGGCAGGTCTGGGTGACGCGGACGGGTTTTATGCGTTGGTTGCTCAAAGCGGCTGACAAGTGTATTGCTGCATTGGCGACAGATGTCTTGGTGGACAGTCCATCGCAAAGAGATTTTTTGATTGCGCAAAATGTCGTGACTAAAGAGCGCAGTGGCGTTTTGGGTGCTGGGTCAATCTGTGGTGTGAATACCAAAGTTTTTTCACCCAATAGAAACGTTCGAAAAGTTGTGCGCGATGAGTTAGGAACAGAGCCTGATACAGTCGTCTGTTTGTTCTTGGGCCGACTGAATCCTGATAAGGGTGTACTGGATTTTGCCAGCGCAATTGCCCAAATCGCTGATGACCATCCGGAAGCTGAATTTTGGGTGGTAGGGCCGGATGAAGCGAATTACTTTCAGCAGATGCAAGTGCTCTCAGGTAAAGCAATAAATCAAGTTAAAAGAGTGGACTTTACGCCCACGCCCGAGCGGTATATGCAGGCTGCTGATTTGTTCTGTATGCCGAGTTATAGAGAAGGATTCGGTTCTTCTGTGATTGAGGCTGCTGCCTGTGGAGTACCCACATTAGCTTCTCGGATTTATGGCCTTACTGATGCTGTCGTCGAGGGGGAAACGGGATGGATGCACCATGCCGGAGATACTCAAGGGATGGCACAAAAACTTGACTACTTACTAGCCAATCCAGCTGAAATTACTTCGAAGGGACACGCTGCGCGACTCTATGTGAAAACCTTTTTTGCGGAAGAAATCGTGACTGATGCGATGCGAAACTTTTACAAGCATCGACTCGCTCAGTTTCTCAAAAAATAGAAGTTTTATTGACGATTGTGTTTTGAAGTGGTTTTAAAGTTATGCATATTTTAGTCACCGGCGCGTCTGGCTTCATCGGCAGAGCTCTGTGTTCTACCTTGTTGCTGAAAGGTTATGCAGTTCGCGCTGCTGTCCGATCTACGGATTCCATCTTTTTGGGGGAAGATTTTGATGTTGTTGCAGTTGGCGAAGTAGGTGCGCATACCGATTGGTCGGCGGCTTTGTTGGGTGTGGATTGTGTTATTCACTGTGCAGCGAGAGCACATGTGATGCTTGAAACTGATACCAATGCGCTAGATGCTTATCGTGCGGTGAATGTGGAGGGTACGCGGTGTTTGGCTAAGCAGGCTACTGCTCTTGGGGTGCAGCGGTTTGTATACCTAAGTTCTATTAAGGTTAATGGGGAGCAGACTGAGTTTGGGGTGCCGTTTTGCAATAATGAATCACCACCGGGCTTCGTCCCAAAGTGTGATGAAAAAAAAATTGGTGCTCGAAATTACGAGTGGGGACTAGATGTTCCTGAGGATCCCTACGGTATCTCCAAATATGAAGCCGAGCAGGTTTTGTGGGCAGAAGCAGCTGACACGGGTTTGGAGGTTGTGGTGGTGCGCCCGCCCTTGGTATATGGCCCGGGCGTCAAGGGTAATCTGGCTCGCTTGCTGAGGCTGGTGCGATCGGGCATCCCTTTGCCACTTGGCGCTGTGCAAAACCAACGCTCGTTGATAGGGGTGGATAATCTGGTGGATCTCTTGGTTAGGTGTGCAGAACATCCTGCAGCGGCTGGGCAGAAGCTGTTCGTGTCTGATGGTGAGGATGTGTCCACGCCCGATTTGCTGCGCCATATGGCGGCTGGGTTGGGGTGTAACGCGCGTTTGTTGCCGGTGCCGGTCAATTTGCTGCGCTTGATCGGCCGCGCTTTAGGTAAGCGGGCGGAGATTGATCGCTTGGTGGGGTCGTTGCAGATCGACAGTAGCCGTACGTGTGAACTGCTGAATTGGACCCCGCCTGTAAGCTTAGCCGAAGGTATTCGGCGTATGGTTCAGTCTTCTTGATGCGTTTTTTTGATCTGTGTTTTGCCTTTCTTGGGCTAATATTTTTATCGCCAGTTTTGCTGTCGCTGTGGGTGATTGGTTGGTTTGATAATCGCTCGCCATTTTTCTTGCAGGAGCGGATGGGACGTTACCAACGGCCCTTTGTGTTGGTGAAGTTTCGCACCATGCGCTCAGATACTGCCTCCGTAGCGACGCATTTGGCCGACGCTTCAGCGGTAACTGAGTTTGGACGATTTTTACGCCGCACTAAGCTGGATGAATTGCCACAGCTATTGAATGTGCTTAAGGGTGATATGAGCTTGGTTGGTCCTCGTCCAAATCTATCTAATCAAGGAGAGTTGATCAAATTACGTGAAGTGTTAGGTGTTTATAGTGTGCGACCAGGAATCACTGGTCTTGCGCAAGTTAAAGGTATCGATATGTCCTCGCCTCAGCTATTAGCTAAAATTGATGCTGAAATGATTTCTACTATGTCGGTAGTAAATTACTTCAAATATATTTTTCTTACTGTTGCCGGTAAAGGGCAGGGCGATAGAGTTCGTCGTTAATGGTTTTTTCAAACAAGTAGCCAATTGCCGTCATCCCAGTTCCTCAAATATCGTAAAGCGGTATTTTTAGACTTCCATCCGCCGAATAACCTAATTTTTACCTTACTTGGGTTTTAGACACGCAAGCCTACAGGTTAAATGCATATCCATGATTATCGGGCGAGGAGTTTCTAGGTGCGCTAAAAACCCAATGCTTTTCGGTTTAAAAAATGCACTTATTAAGCTTTTCAAGCTAAAATTCATCTTATGGAAAACCCACATGTCAACCAGCATTGGCACGCAAGCTTTTTGAGACTCCCTTGTAAGGCAAAGCAGCTCGTCATGGCTACTGCCGATATGGTTTTCCTGACCTTCTCATTGTGGGCAGTCTTTGCTCGCTTAGGGTTCTATCGAGCGGTCATTCGCTTTGTGAATTTACGTTTGATGGCAACGGTCGCTATTGGCGTGTTGATCGTTGTTGCAGGGGCATTCATCTTCAGAGCGATTGTCAGCATCCAACATCCCACGATTAATTTCCCTTATCTTCGGTCTTTCCGCTTGGCTGTACATCGGTGGATCACGTCTACTGGTGCGCTCCTATTATCATTGGATTACCAGTAAAGAAAGAACACATCGCGTACTAATTTATGGTGCGGGATCTGCGGTTAGTCAGTTACTCGCTTCGTTATCAAATGACCATGAGATGCAGGTTGTCGGGCTTGTGGATGACGATCCAAAGCTTGCTGGAACAACTTTGGCGGGTATGATGGTTTATCCGGTGGGCTCTGTAACAGACGCACAGTTAATGCTAAAGGTGTTTGCCAACCACCAGGTGCAGACCGTTTACCATGCCGCAGCGTATAAGCATGTCCCTATGGTTGAACACAATCCTTTTGCGGGTATCTGTAATAACGCGTGGGGAACAAGAACAGCCGCTGATGCAGCGGTGAAAGCGGGTGTCGAGCGTTTCATTCTTATCTCAATCGATAAAGCAGTGAGGCCAACTAAGAAGTTCATCGCCTCGCTAACCTAGGTAAAACACCCTTAGAGATCATTGAAGTTCAATCTGGCAGCTATCTTGGTGAAGATGACATTGTCCGCTTTGACGATAAATATGGACGATGAAAGTCTCCATAACAGACCTCGCCGACAAAGCGAATATTAAGTTTGGCACCAGTGGACTGCGCGGCCTAGTGACTGACTTATCGGATTGTTTGACTAAGCAATCATCTCCGACTGAATCTTCACCCGCTGTTGATGCCTTAAGAAATTTATGAGAACAATTACTGACTTGTCCTCGTTATACTTCTCAAATATCGCATTGAAACCCTTGAAGGGGCCTGATTTAATGAAGACCTCATCTGCTTTTTGATGACGATTGATCTGATCCATTCGATCATTCATTACATCGACTAATTTTTTCAGATCATTAATCGTCTCATCGCTTGCATTGGCGAAAGCCATCTCAAAGCGAACAAAATCACTCACACCCTTAGTGGATCGGATGGACTGAAAAGTGTCTCCCGTTTTGGGTTTGATAAAAATATAGCCAGGGAAGATCACCTTACCCTCTCGCTTGCCACAGGTAAATCTCGGCAGGAAGTATTCAATTTTCTGGTTATTGAGGTTAATCTCAGCCATCTCCTCCATTCGGGGTTTGGTCTTAACCAGATACCAGATGTTTGTATGAAACTCCATTCAGATATTATAACCCCATTAAATATCAGGTATCATAAAGGCACTTAAATCAATACTCAGATAGACATATGGTCAAGAAAGAAATTGAGCAAAA
>Ga0255762_10000197_pt1 | contig 53676 bp, 90 predicted proteins | sample 101ome_16_FD_179962 | JGI IMG/M metagenome (GOLD analysis project Ga0255762, IMG submission 179962) | Coastal salt marsh microbial communities from the Groves Creek Marsh, Skidaway Island, Georgia - 101401AT metaG (version 2) | ecosystem: Environmental > Aquatic > Marine > Intertidal zone >...
AGGAGAACCGTGTTTTGTTTTTTGTAATTGCTGAAGCATAGGTAACACAATCATAGCAAGTGTATAATCCATACTCCAAGTGTCAAACGGCTCTATTTCAATCCGTTCTGCCCTGTTCTTTCTATATGGGCCAATTCTAACCTTCATTTTCTAAGTCCCAGATACAGCGTGGGTTTTCATACTTATAACTTTTCGTGTACCGCAAATCCACGGAAGGTTTTGAATCGAGGAAACCGTAACGAATAAGTACCATCTTGATTTTTTGTAACAGCATCTGCTCTTACCTCTACAAGATTTCCGATAATGCTGTCACGACCACTCCAGAAATCATCACGATTAGCATCAGTGAAACCACTACCGACATTAACAGAAATATGTCTGTCGTCGTCGACTCCTTCGCATACAAACGCTCCAAGGCGCCCTTCGTTGCGACCAGTACCTTCTTCAATTTCTTTTACCTCCAATGTTACTTCAATAAATGGCTTTGCTTTTAACCAAGCGTGTGTACGCTTACATTCGTATGGTGCATCAATATCCTTAATCATAACACCCTCGTAACCACCGTCTACAGCCGCTTTATTAAGCTCTGTAAAGCGTGTTTGTCCTTCGGCTGTGTCTAAGTCTACATCTTCCCAATCTAGTGCTTGTACGTGCTCTAAGACGTCTTTATTTTGCTCCACCCATACGCTAACATATTGACTTCTAACGTGTTGTGGTTTGTCCCATACACCTTGTTGGAAGTTTTCTAGAGGAACTATATCAAACAAATGTAATACAGCGTCATTTGCTTCTACATTATCTTTGCGATGCACTTGCTTCATAAGATCTTGGAAGTTAGCACTCATTACTTCGCCATCTAGAACAAGATCATACGGAACAGGCTTCTCAGCAATTACTTGCTCAATCTCTGCAATGATGTGTCCGAAGTTGTGAAACTGTTTTCCATTACGTGAAAACATCTCTACCTTGTTGCCTTGAATAACTGTAATAACACGAACACCATCCAGTTTAATTTCAATCTGCTTTTGACCCGTCATTTTCTTTTCGTGCTTGGCTGAGTCGTGTGCAAGAGCGCAAGTGAACACAGGCACTGTACCTGGAGCAACTTTGTTTACAGTCTTTTCACTTACACCGCAACGTAGGTCCTTAATAAGGATACGGCGGTACCAATCGTTCCATTGTGATACAGTAGCAAGATCTTTACAAAGAATAATGGCATCACGAGCAGCGTGTCCTGTAAGACTGCGGTTGATGAGTTTACGTGTTAATTCCTTAAATACTGGCCACGCAAGTCCTTGTCCATCAACAGTTGCTTCTGGAACCTGTTTAACACCAAATGTTACAAGTGGATCAAGGGCCATTGTAAGACCTTCAAAAAACTCCGAAAGTTCTTGATCTTTTGCTTCTAATAAGATTGCTTCTTTTGCAAGACGACTATTGTCTGCTTCAAGCTGCGCAATTATGTTTTGTGGCTGAGTTCTCATTTCATTATCCTTTCGAGCAATGCTTCTACTTCAGGAAAGCTTTCCATTTCCTGAACCTGCTGTTCAATAAAATCTAACCTTGCAAGTTCATTATCCATATTTACTTGATGATAATAAATTTGTGGGACAGTCCATCCTGTGTAATCTTGCGTCCAAGAAAAACTATACCCATTCGTATTCTGGAACTTGGCCATTTATTGCCTCCTTAATTTGCTTATCTACTGCTGTAGAATGTTTACATTTACCGTGAAAAGAAAAACCAGTACACTCACATTCAAAACCTTGGTCGTGAAGTTCGACACCGTATGTATTACCCTTTGAACCTTCAACGGGCCATACGATGCCGACCATCCAATGTCCTTTTGGATCAAACGCTGAGGGTTTCAAGTACTTTTGTTTATACTTACTCATACTGTCAACTCCTCAACGTTGATTGGTGTAAAATTGATTTGCTCTACACAAACACATTTGAACGGACCTTCTGGTGAAGGATTGCTGTGGATGTGTCCGTGTACATTCAACATTGGCTCATCGCCCCATCTGTGCCTTTCGGCAAGTGTAGTTGGGTGCAAAGGAGTGTGTGTAAAAATCAAGCCTGGAATAGTGTCAATCCAAAGCTGAATGTCTTTGAAGAACGGAGCAAGGAACTTTACGTTATCGTGGTTACCTAGCACAAGTCTTTTCTTGCCAGGCAGTTTAGCAAAGTTTGCTTCTAACCACTCAACCTTGTCCATACCAAAAAGAACATCACCGCAGTGGATAACTGTATCACCTGATTTAACAACACTCGCCCAGTTATCAAGCATACACTCGTTCATTTGCTCTACAGAATCAAAAACCCTTGGGGGCTTACCTGCATAATCTTTGAACGTAAGGATACCAGCGTGGTTGAAGTGTGTATCGCTTATTACCCAAGTATTTGCCATCTTTTGTGCCTATGTATTTGCCTAATTTATGTATATATTATAGCAAGGATTTGCTATTGTGTCAACCATTATGATTTGTAACAAAATCAACAACTTAGTGGAGTGAGCGGTGAGAATCGAACTCACATACAAGGATTTGCAATCCTCTGCGTAACCATTCCGCCACGCTCACAAAATTGGCATAGGTGAAGGGAATCGAACCCCTATTTTCAGTTTTGGAGACTGACGTGTTACCATTACACCACACCCATAAAAAAGCCCCTAACAACTTAATGCTAGGGGCTTATCTAAAATAACTTTTTTCAAAAGTCGTGTTAAGACATACCCCTTTCTTTCGGAGGCCAACAAGTAATATTTGTTGTGTTAGTCTTAATCACGTATCTATTCCTTCTTAGTTTATATACTTACTATAACTTCTTTGTATTTATTTGTCAACCACTTTTTCACATTTTGCTTTAGTTCCGCAATGTGGACAATGGAAGGTTGCTCTATCTATACAATATTTGTCTTCCATCGTTGCAAAAGTAAAGTAGCCTTTGCAACTACTGCAAGTTAAGTGCCAAATAATTTCCTTGACTGCTTTAAACATTGTAAAGTATTTATTTACTGTGTTTGTCTTTGTAATCATTTATAGCTGCTTTGATTGCATCTTCTGCTAGAACAGAACAATGTATTTTTACTGGAGGTAATGCAAGCTCTTGAGCTATTTCTGTATTACGGATACGCCCGGCGTCTTCAAGACTTTTTCCTTTGACCCATTCGGTAAGAAGACTAGAACTAGCAATAGCACTACCACAACCATAAGTTTTAAATTTTGCATCTTCAATTATACCATCATCGTTTACTTTAATTTGCAGTCGCATCACATCACCGCAAGCAGGTGCGCCTACCATACCAGTACCTACACCGTCGGTGTCTGGATCCCACTTGCCTACATTTCTTGGATTTTCATAGTGATCGATTACTTTGTCTGAGTAAGCCATTTTGCTTGCTCCTGTTTTCCGACTATGCTGTATTTATAAAATGGTGCCGGTTGAGAGATTCGAACTCCCGACCTACGGTTTACAAAACCGTTGCACTACCACTGTGCTAAACCGGCGTTATCTTCTTACTTTACAGTTAGGACACCAATCGTTATGTCCTAACTCTGTCTTACATTCTGGACAAGTATTCATACTTTACTTATCCTAGCCTTTTGCTAAAAACTGTTCTAATGAGTTTGGGGTGACAGAAAATACAAAATTAATAATGCATCTTGATTTAGAATCCACAGGATTACTACTTGCGTGGAATCTATGACTTTGAAAAAATAATGCATTACCCTTTTTCGGAGTGTTCGAATGTATCATTTTCATATCAAAAGGGCCATCCTCTACATAATGATCAAACAATCTTGTATCGCCGTCACTTTCGTTCACATAATACACCATACTTACACAATGATTACTTCCGTGATCAATATGTGGAATATGGTAATTGTCTTTTGTAAATTCCGGATGTTGATTTAATAAATTGGCTTTTATTCTAACTAAACCATCGACTACCAAACCTGTTTCTTTTTCTAGCATCCACAACAATGGTTGTGCAATTTCGCCAAAAAGGTTATGTCCGGGGCCTTCTTCTTGAGTAAAGTAGGTGTTTGTAAATTGATGTGTTTCTAAAATGTTTTGATCGTTAGCATCAACGTTTTCACCTACACTACTAGTTACTTCATTGAATACCCATAATCCATTATGGATAATTCTTTCTTCTATCCAGTTTGCCATTTGTGGTGGCGCCAGATTGATCTGCCTATATGTAAAATTGTTGTCCAATTGGCAGCTCTTAGTTAGCGTTGATATTTACAGAAATTGGAACACTATCACCTACATTGTATTGATTGTAAGTATAGCTACGCCCTTGAACACCATTCCACTCATACCAGATAGTATAGTTCTTCAACTGTGTTTGTTGCTCACGAACGATAGTTTCAGTACATTGCTGTTGGATTCTATAACCTGTAATAACCTGTTGGTTACTTCCACGCTTGTTAGCAATGTCGGCACCTACAATTGCACCAAGAACAGTTGCAGCTTTTTTTCCATCGCCACCACCAAATTGGTTACCAATAACACCACCAATAATGGCTCCTGCTAATGCATCGCCAGTGCTGGCTTGTCCTTGCACATTTCCGTAAATAGGAACTTCTATATCTCTACATTCGGTGCGTGGAATATTTTGATATACAGTAGTGTAGTTTGGTTCTACTCTAGTAATTTCTGCGTACAAACTTTGCGCCGAGGCTGGCAGTGTATATGCCATTCCTGCGATTACTACAATAGATGCAAATAGTTTTTTCATAATCATCTCCTTGAGTTAATATTTATTATACAATAGCATCAAAGTTATCCAAAGTCAACCTAATAATTAGCAGAGTCTTCTGTGCCATTACCGTATTGCATAACTCGTACAGACTTAACCCTATCATATCTAAAACTACGAAATCCTTTAGATTCGATTGCCCACGCAGCAATTACTTTATCCGATATCTCGCGAATCTTTGTCTGACTCATAGGATCGTCTTTCTTTGCAGGCGGTAACATACTCTTAATTAACGTACAAGGCATTACACGCTCGTCACCATTTAATTTTGTAAAAGTTACTTCAACTACTTCATTCTTTAGTAGGTTTAGTAGATCTTCCTTTGTCGGTATTCCCTTGAGACTTGCTATTGTCTCGCTTACCGAAGATTCGCTCCCAGCTTTCTCTGTATTTTGCGTCATCTGCGCCTTTTCTTCTTCCACTGCCTTTTCCTCCGTGCCATTGACTATTAGTCATCATTTCTACCTCTTTGTGAAAAAACAAACGAGTAATATAGTGTTATGCCTATGCAAATAGGAGCAATCATCATAACTGCTCCTATACCGATTACACCTGTCACTATCTACTCTCTACTACCTTATCTGCGAAACCGTTATCAACAGCTTCTTGTGCAGTTAAGAATGTATCAAATTTCATTGTTTCAAATAATTCTTCATATGTCTTACCTTTTGTGTTGTGCTTTACATAAAGTTCTGTAAGACGTTTATTGACCTTTTGTGACTCTTCGTAATGACGTTTTGCATCTTCAAACTGTAGTTCTTGTACGTGTACAGATCCACTTGTGCCTGGTGTGCCTGAACTAACACGATGAATCATTGTACGGCTTTCAGGCAATACAATTCGCATTCCAGCAGTACCTGCCTGTGCCAAGAATGATCCCATTGAGCAGGCCTGGCCCATTACAATAGTTCGCACAGGACATTTAATATACTGCATTGTATCGTAAATAGCAAGTCCTGCTGTTACTGCGCCGCCAGGTGAGTTAATGTACAAATTAATAGACTTATCAGGATTTTCTGACTCTAGGAACAACAACTGTGCTACAATTAGATTAGCCATATTATCTTCTACTGGACCGTTCAGCATTACAATACGATCTTTCATCAAACGACTATAAATGTCGTATGAACGTTCTCCGCGAGCTTCTTGCTCAACAACCATTGGTACTAGTGGCATTAGCGTCCCTCCTTAATATAACGTACTGTAGGACCTTCTGAGGTAAATTCCATACCGTGTGCATTACCTACATAGGTACGCCCATTCCAGCGCATTGGAATTTTATTGGTTGCAAGAAATGCGTCAAAAGACTTACCTTCTTGAAAATTGTCTGCTTCTGCTTCTGCACTTACACCACTATTGGTGTTTGTGAGTATTGCTTTGTTGTCTACGATAGTTCTCATTTTTTTCCTAACAGTTTTAAGTTTAAAACAAAATTTTCTACTAACAGTTTAACAATAATTGCTCCGTCTGTCAAGTGGTTTCTTTCCATCTCTAATACGTGTGCTGCCATCATTATATATGCCTGATCCTCACTAATATTTAGATCTCCCCAATCGATAGGATCAAACTCAGCACCTTCTTTTGCTAGAGCAACTAAATTTAATATCGCCTCATTGTCAGGCTCAAGGAAGTTATCACTCACTACGTGATTCTAACCTCGCTTTGTAAATAAAATTCTCAACTAAAAGTTTTGTCATAGTTGCCATAGCAACGACAGCTCTTTCTTGCTCGTTTACACTTTCCATCTGGTCTAAAACATTCTTTGCCATATGTTTATAAACTTCTTCTTTTTTCAAATTCAATCCTTCCCAATTGATAGGTTCAGCAAGAGCTGCTTCTTGTGCCAATTGAGATAATTGTTCTACTACATTTTCCATAAACTCTCCTAGTGGATTGTATAATCCTCGTCTTGGTTAGGATCTATGTTAAAGTAATCCTTACAGATATTTACAATTGTCTCCGGAACTTCTTCTTCCTCTTGATTTTCAGGTATCCACAATCCTTTGAGTACACCTGTTTTTGAACAAACAATAAATCCATAATCATCATCTGTGAGAAAGTCTTCAAATTTACTAGCATCTTTTTTAGCCATTATTTTTCTCCACAAATTTACCCTTAACGATTTTAAATACACCGTCAAGTCCTGTTGATCTAATATATTTTCTTCCGCCGTCAATCATTTTACCGTCAATAAAAATACAATCGTGATGACTACAAGAATAGTACCAATTATTATCTTTGTCTTTGATCATTCCAAATTCAAAATCTTCAACGATATCTGCATTACAAATCATCATACGATCGTTCATTCTGTCGTTGTACAATCCAAAGTAACAATTACCAAACTCAGGATGTGGCGTAGCTCTATAAAAAATGTCTACAGGCACATCGCTTGCTTTTAAATCAGTAGTACACACATACTTAACCGGCACACCGTCCTTTTCTGTATAAAGTGATTCTACTTTTTCTATATCAAAAACATTAGGGTGTTTTATGTCCATCTTGGTCCTCTTTAACCTTTTTTGAGATAGTCTTGTAGATGCCAGGATTTACTTTCAAAATGTGAGGCATCATTTCGTGTCTAATATAGTTTCTAGTATAACACAGATCAGTGTTGCTGTCATCCTCTAAAAAAGGAACATTCTTCATTCTTGCCCAAAGTTCGAAATCTCTCTTGCGTGTGAGACGAAAAGGACGGATGATATGTTTCCTTCTGTACGGAATAATTTTTCCTGTGCCGTGTAAACTCGACCAAATCCAAGTTTCTACACAATCGTCTAAATGATGACAAGTTACAACAGGATATCCAGGGTAAGAATCAAAAAATCTATATCTTTTTTCCCGCCACCATTCTTCTTTACTTGGACCAGGCGGAATAGTTTCTTTAACACGATCCATAATAAAAGGAATATCGTTCTGCCTACAGTATTTGATTAACCAAGGTTCAGCTTTTTGTCCGTGTGCTGTACCGTGATTAAAATGCAACACAGTAATATCGTGATTGTTCTTTAGAAAGTGCAAAGCTGCCATAGAGTCAATTCCCCCAGAACAAGCAAGGAAAAATTTTCTAGGCAACTTGCCTTGGATCTTAATCATTACATAACCAATCTTGTTAATGCTACACTATCAATTGTTACTAGTAACATATAGTTTGCTAACATACCTGTGCTACGTCTTGTCCACGCTGCCCAAGCAAATATTACACATTGACATATGAACAAAGGATACAGCAATAAAAAAGGAGGATTAGGAACTGTGAGCATCATTGTTACTGCACAAAATATACTCAAAAACCAAGCAATAATCTCTAAAAAACATCGCGCAGGATTTTCTTTCCAATCTTCCTTTACATAGTACACAATTGCATTTAATAATTTGTTCATACGTCGGAGTTGTCGTTCCACTTTAAAATTTCTATTTCACCGTCTGCATTTTTACGGTGACGTAAAAACCCGTTTTCAATTAACGTGTCAATGGTTTTGCCGCTTGCATCAATATATGTTGACTTGAGCATCAAAAAATATGTAGCAAAACTCCCGGCTAGGTAAGCACCGAATAACCACATTACATTTTCTGTAAACATTAAATACCTCCAACGTGTAGTTCAACATCCTTTACGTACTCGGTTAAGTTGCTGTCGCTCACCCAGCCAATTACATCATCGTATGTGTCGTTCCAAACTTCTTGTGTAATAAATTCCCCATTTTCATCAAGAACAGCGATTTCCCATTTGTCCATCTCACCGCCGTAACTAAAAGAAGTTTTTATTGCACTTAGTATTGTACCATCTTCAAACGTGTAGACTCTTTGGATACCATCCTTGTCTACATCGTGTGGTGTTTCTTTCAAAATAACCATTATTACACCTTGTATAACTTTACATAATTTAAACGAGTTTCGTTTGCATCGAACAAACGATTTTTTGTTTGTGCCTTTACTTTTGCTTTTACACGCTTTGTATCACCAACATTGTGCTCGAACTTGTTCATAAAAGATACAAGGTTACCATCTGTGGTTACTGCTGTGTAATTATACGACTCCCATTGTGCGCTATAACGCTTGTCAAGAATTTTCACAACAGCCTCTACATTGTCTTTATCTTTTCCAAGATGCACACTGTCGCGATATTCAATACGAATCTCTTTCTTAAGACCGCTTTCGTGCTGGTCACGTTTTACAAACTCTGGAATAAAGGCAACACGACCTAGATTATTTACAGCAACACTTTCTTCAGAAACCGATTGAATCATATCTCGCTTGAAGTCATCTAAATCACCTAAGCCTAGCATTACATAACGCTTCATCCACTTTTGTATTTCAGCTACAGTTTGGTAGTCTTCTGCTGTCGGCTCGAAAAGAACAAAATCAGGATCAACATAGTGTCCGGATTTTTGGGCAAAATAAAATTTCACCATTTCTTTGTTTGAATGTTCTGTAACTTTGCCTTCTGTGCTGTAACGCTGAGTGTGCTTTTGATAGCCGTTACGAATACGGTGTGCTGCCACCGCCACTGCCAAAGCATCTTGTGTTGATACTGTTCTCAAAGGTAAAACATCTTTTTTAGAAGATAGCCGAGTAGCCCAACCAATCGGTCTATATAGCGTATGTGCTGTCATTGTGTGCCTCTGTGTATGCCTAACTATTAATAATAGTATAAGCTCATCTAGACCCTTTGTCAACCATTAATTTGAGATAATTGCAAAACCTGGACGATTATTTCCTGGATTTGTAGTAAATGCGTGGTAATCAAACTTAAAATCTAGATCGCTAAATTTCTTCATTTTTAGATCAATTATTCCGTTAGCATTTACTCCGACAAAACCAACACTAGCTTCAACCTGTGTCATAATGTCCTTTATGATCTCTGCATATGCGTCTTTATCAATGCCTCTGACAATTACGTTTTCAAGACCTTTGCCTAGCCCATAAGTGATCATATAGGCTGTATACTGTACCGGATCTCTTTTAAACTTTTTTTCACCTGTAGTTGCAACATCTCTCGGTATGCCAAAAACTTTGTGATTGCTGGCTCCTAATATTACCTTACACTTTGCTATCACATCCTGATATGGTATAAGTTTGCCATCTTTGTATATCAAGACTTTAACTGCCTTTGTAAGATCGTCTAGTTTTGTTATAGATGCATTTGGAATAGTATCTGCAATCAGTTGTACCATTTCAGGTGTTTTTAAATCCATACATAGCTCAAGTATAAGATTTATTACACTTCTGCTTGGATCAGCAAGTTTTTGAATCGTTGCATATCTTGCTTGTCGCTGTAGATCTTTTGGATCAAGAGTATCTTTATAAGTGTCTACAATGTCTTTCATCTTAACAAGACTGTTTCCGCTTCCTGACAAACTTTTAACAGCAATTTTTTGTCCACCTACTATAACATCAACTACAGGTTCGTTGCCTGGGGGGAATTCTATAGTTTGACTGTCGTCGGCATAACATAGAGGAGCAATACACTCTCCAAAGTCTTGGCTGATTTGTTTTAGATTAGTGCCAGTTAACACATATTGAAGTTCTTCTGGCATAGGCTTTTGCGAACCAAACTGCATAGCATTATCTAAAATATGTAGCAGAGCATTTTGACGGTCATCTTCATATTTTTCTATTACAAGTCTTTTAATGTCTTGATATAGTTCTTTTTTGCTTGTGTATACGTTTCCTAGACCTAGTGTTACAGGCGTTAATTCTTTTTTGTTGAACCCTTTTACACTCTTGCCGCTGCCTTCAACCTTCCTGCGAGTGGCAATATAATATGTTTTGCCTTGATGCTGAAATTCAAATGGTGCTGCTTGACTATAAGATGTTAGTTTAGCCGAAGTGGGCTTTAGTGTAATAGAGGCATCAACTTTCTTAAGCAACTGTTCTGCCTCATCTTTGTCTAGTATGGATACTTTTTTAAGTGTACGAAGATGATAAGGTCTACCATACTTTTCTGTTTCTCTTGTGTCTTGTATGTAAAGAGCAGGGTCGTTTACCCTTTTTACAAGATCAGATAAATCATTTAGATCAGCAATTTTTTGTTGGGTCATTTCTACATATCGCATATTATATTTATTCGTCGTGTGTCCAGGTATAACCGCCTAAATCGTTTGCTTCTGCCCAACGAATAAATAGACCACACTCTCTTCCGTGTGCTTCAATTTCCCAAGGTCGATCCCAATACTCAGGATCTTTTGCCAACCATTTACCTTGCCACCTATGCTTATTTTGAATAGTGCTTTCGTACAACTCTCCCCGTGCATATTGCTTCACGTGAACCATTTCGTGGCATACAGTTTCTAATAGTCTACGAAGTCTAAGTCCTTTATGGATTTCTAATTCAAACTGTCTAGGTCGGCTAGGACAATCGTAATCATTAGACAAGCAATACCCGTAAGCATCTTTAAGTTGTGTAAGCTTGATATGAATATCTAGATTTGTTAATCTAGGCATAAGCAACTCAGCACAAAACTCAACAATACTTTTGACGTGCTTCTGTTGTGATGCTGTGCCGCCTTCAATCGAGATATCCATAACGTAGCCCCATTTTGTTACAACTTATACTACTATAATATACTCAATCTTCGGATGTGTCAACCACTAAATTTGAATCTAGAGTCGGTGTATGATACCCTTTGAGCACATCTTTTGAATTATTTTCGCCAGATTGCCTAAATTTGCGTATATCATACATAATATTTACCAGTTTTTGCATACTACCAGGGCCCTCCCATAATTCATTTAAACAAGAATTAATCTTATCTAATGAAATAGAAGTAATATGATTACGTCTAGTCTCAGCAAGTTGATCCCAAAAATATTCTAATAAAAAAGATTGAATAGATTGTGGTATCAGCGAATGATCTGAATATGCAAACGTGCCGGTAAAGCCGTTAATATAAAATGGAATATCTTGGGGTTGGTTATTCCAATAGGCTAGGGTAGACTGACGAGCTTTTTCGTAATCAAACATTAAATTTTCCTCTTTTTGATGAATGAATTAATATTATATTATAGTTTTTTGACTTTGTCAACTATAATCTAAAAGTAATTCTGCCTTTAGATAAATCATATGGTGTCATTTCTACTCTTACTCTGTCACCCTGTACTAATCTGATTCTAAATTGCCTCATTTTCCCGCCAGTATATGCTGTAACAATATGATCATTGTCTAGCTGTATCTTAAACATTTGATTAGGCAGGACTTCTACTATTTCACCTTCTAGTTCAAAAAGGTCGCTATTCTTCCCCATTTGTCTCCTCTTTTTTAGACATTGTAATAACTCCGTCTTCAACAGTTATCTTTAATACATCACCTGGTTGCCAGCCCATTCGTTCACTTACTTCAGGAGGAATGTTCATTAGTACGTTTTTGTCATCACCATCGATGTCTTCAAATATGTCTTCTACTTTATATGTTATTGTTTTACTCATCTATTATTTATTCTCCGGGTTAAATCCTGGTACATAAGGAAAATTAAAAGCTATTGTTGTGCGCACTGTGTTTGGCGGCGATTCTTGAACTTCGTGTTCTAAGTATGATGGAAAAAATAGCATAAGACCTTTTTTTGGTTTATAACCAAAACTATTCCAACTCCAGGGTGTATCTTTGTAATGTTTTGAATAATCAACTAGATTATTTGGATTATGAAAAATAAGTTCTTGTGCATTTTCATTTGCTCTAATCCAATACACTCCACTAATGCCGTGTATTCCGTGACAATGTCTTCCGTGTTTATTACCTTCGTCTTTGTAATCTTGAGTCCAAAACTCCATCAAACCTGGACTTACTTCTAGTCCTGTGCAATCTGAATAAGCATCCTTAACTTTTAAAATTTCTTCGAACAATTCGGGTGTATCGTGTTGTAGATCAAGAACTCGTTGAGGTAATGCAAAATCTCCGTACTGGCTTCCGGTGTTAGGCAATTGGTGTTCTTTTTCTAAAAAAGTTTTTTCTACTTTATTTGCTATTTCTTCAGGTACATCGTGTGACATTATACCTACAGAAAAAAGTGTGTCTACGTGCATTGATTAGCATACCTTCCCATTTCCATTTCAAAGTTTTGAGCTGCATAAATGTTTTCAAAATGAAAAGTGTGTTCGTAAACATTTGTCCACGTTGTGCAACTCCATTCGTGTTTTTCACACTGACGCTTGCACCAAGTTTTGCCTCTATCAACTACATCGCTATGTAGTCTTACAGTGTGACCTGGTAGCCAACTTTGTTTATACTCAAATATTTCTTGTGGTGTCATAATATAAATACTTATATGCAAGACGCTTACACCAATGTCTTTTATGATGTTGTCCAAGAAAGCAAAGGCAAACACGGATATGATTTGCCACACGATATAGAGGCCTACGTTGTAATGCTGTTAGCAAGTTACGTAGACCGACCAGAGTTTTTGCCTGAAGAAACCTTTGCCGAAGCATACCTAAAACTTTCGCGGCCCGGCGATTATTCAGCAAAAGAGCTAGGCGATACTTGTTTATTTGTAACTGGTGTGTTTCCTGCATATGGGTCTAAAAAAGGATTAAATAGAAAATACTTTCAAGATATAGGATCTAGTTCTTATGAAATTGTAAGTGAAGTGATGAACTACGATCTTTTTTATCCATTGTCTCAACATTTTGACTTTGTAAGTGATTTCATTGAAATAACTATTCATTCGTCCAAACGTGAACTGAATAACCTTTTCCGTTAGTATCACCACCTTCATTATCAATGTCTACCCCATCGTATTCAATGCTTGTGATTATGTCTTCTCCATTAGGAAATTCACTCGTATATACCTTAAGTTTTTTTGGGTCAAAATCACCAGTAGTTTCAATTACACCATCAAAGAATGTTCCTTTTTCTGCACTATAAAATTGAAGCACATACTCATCTCCGTATTCTTCTTCTGGTCCAGAATCTAATAATTCTGCTTCGTAGTCAGATTCTTCCATAATATTTTGAATGTAATCATCGAGATTGGTTCCATTAATAATTTCACCTATATAGTTTGCGCCATACTCTGCAGAATCTACTTCATCAACACTAAAAGTTGCATTAGAATATTCTAATCCCCATTGATGGCTAAATTCATTGTGGTGTTCATACCAAGGACGATAGTCACCGTCTTGGTCTTTCATAAAATCAGCTTCGTCGGGTACACCGGTAATATCCTCAAACTCAAACTCTCCATCTTCAGCACTTACCATATAATTTACAACATCACTGTCACCGTGTTCTTCTACTACTTCATTCCAGAATTCATACTGATCACGGTTTAAGTTAATGTATGCAGCTTCACCGCCGTATCCCCATAGGTTTATACGATAAAATCTAGGTCCGCTTAATTTATCTACAAGTTCTTGTTTTTCTTCAGATGTTGCCATTACATTTCTCCTGTTATGTCTGGTCGTTGATCTAAAATATCTTGATCTGGATGTTTTCTAGTTGCAAAATTAATTATGTCGCTATGATTAAAATCGTAATAAAAATATTGAGTGCCTGTTCTAGGAACTTTGACTTGCCAAACACCGTTTAATAATATGCCGCTTGCACTACTTGTTTTCCCCTCATACGGAAACCCGTTCATTTTACAACTATTATCAACTGTAATTATAGGAATGCCGCAAGTATAACTTAACATACGTAAGTTACCTTCGTGCCAAGCATCTGTGATATCGTCATAGTTAGGCAATTCGCCTCTAAAACCATTTGTGGCGTGAAAGATAACTTGTGCGTTCAAATTATCTGTGACAAACATAGGTAAACTAGGTTGTCCCCGTAATGGCCCTCCCCAAAAATCGTTACAAATTAATCCAGCAGCCCAAAAATTTTGTCTGCTATCTTCCATATCAATTAAAGTTACTTCACTTGGAACTGTCTGATCATAACTTGTTATTGTATGATGTTTGTTTGTAGATCCCAAAAAGTTACCTGTTTTAGAATAAAAACGTATTTGGTTTTCTTTTCTATATCCTTTCGGAAATCGATCATCATCTTCTGCCCACATTGTACCTAGGCATAATCCCACTTTTGCATCTTTTGCATATGCAACCACTAAAGCTTCTGCATTAATTACATCTTGTACGGTACGTCCTTTATATGAATCCCAATCAGGAATATAACCGGAAAGCGAACCTTCCGGTGTAAGCAAATAATCTACTTCTTTTACCTGAGCCCAATCTATTGCTTTTTTGATATTAGAAACATTAGTTTCTAAATCGTCAGTACAGGCAATCTGAGCTCCGGCAAACCTAATTACATCAGTCAATGTTTATAACCAAATCTTTTTCTAAGTAGTCTACACAATTTTCAGGAGTTGATTCCACATATGGGTCATCATCCGAACCATCGTTGTTAATGCCTGGTTCTTGCCACCATTTTTCTACAATGCCGTTATTGATAATAGCCATATATCGCCAGCTACGTAAACCAAATCCTAGATGATTTTTGCCAATCAACATACCCATAAAACGAGTAAAGTTTCCTGATCCATCTGGAATCACTTTTACGTTTTGAATACCTTGAGACTTTGCCCAAGCATTCATAACAAATGCATCGTTGACGCTCATACAATAAATTTCATCAATATCTTGGTTACGAATACGATCGTAGTTTTCTTCAAAGCCTGGTAACTGATATGTAGAGCAAGTAGGTGTAAATGCACCCGGCAAGCTAAACAACACTACTCTTTTGCCTTTGAAGTAATCGTCTGTTGTTTTATCTTCCCAACGGTAAGGGTTGTCTCCGCCGATACTTTCATCTCGGACTCGTGTTTTGAACGTGACCTGGGGTAATTTGAACCCTTCAATCATAATATTAATCTCCTAAGTAATATAATTAGTGTAGCACTAAAAGTTTACTTAGTCAACCAATAAAATTACCAACCTTGTTTTGGCCGAGGAATCTCTTTATCATTAAAGTAATACCTTGCTGTATCATCAGTATAATTAGCATCTACAAAAAGATCTTCGGGATTATTTACATTATGTAAAACCATTAGTTTACAAACTTCATCTACTGCTGCCTGTTTAGCTGCCTCTAATTCGGTTAAATGAGGTTGCCCAAAAGGCTTCAGTTCATCTTTAATTGGATTTACTTCTACAGGCCCAAATTGTGCCATCAAGTCTTCGTGAGAATCAAAAGTTAATGAGGTATTATTTTTCATAAAAATATTTATCCTAAAAACGTAACAGTGGCTCCTCCTATGATTGCAATAAGTATGACACAAAGCCATATATAGTGCATTGCTGTTGTGTCTCTATGACTCCACATTACTTCATATCATTTAGAGGATTATCCAGTGCCTCCTGTAGTAATTCTCTAATGTCCTTGTCTAGCTTATCCATATCTTCGTCTATTCTACTTTCAGTTGCTCTCATTGTATCACGCACATCTTTTTCAGTTTCGCGATTAAGTGACTCAACTTCACGTATGCTTTGTGCTACATCTTTTTCAACCTGATTTATGTCGGCACGTACACCTTCAAGAGTTGCTTCAATACTTGCTTGTGCATCTTTAACACGTTTCTCTGAGGCGTCTACTTTGTCCTCCATTCTATCAACTGCTTGCTCAGTCTTTAGAATGTCTTCACGTAGTCCGTCTTTGATGTCACGAGTGTAGTCTACTGCTTCTTCAAGTTTGACTTCTATAATGTCCATACGCTCGCTGTATGATGCCATAAGCTCTTGATACTCCTGCTGTTGGTCTACAAAAGCTATTGCTTCTTCTATCTTTTGATACATCAAGAAGCCTCCGTATAATGAACCTATTACAGCACCTACTAAACTAAGTGCTGCTGTTGCAGTTACAAACGTAACTTTTATACCAAGGACACGGAACTCTTTGTTCTTTAGATTTTCTATGCCCTCTTCCATATTTTCTAGGCTTTCACCTAAGTCTTTGTCAGCCATTGCCCTCTCCTTTATTCGTATTGCGATCTAACCATATCTCTATGCAGTTGATCGCTTGCCCCATTGAACAACCTTGCATTAGGGTTGTCATAATTTTGTTGTCCTTCGTATATTTCTTTAGGTGCGTAAAATGCACCGTCTGCTAGTCCGTCTGTTTGGTATGCTCTAAAGTTGGGATTGTAACCCATTAGTGCAGCATTTGCATCTTCGTTGTCTGTGCCTGCTAGAGCTTCTGCAACTAGTGCATCTTCTTTTGCATTTTGATCTTCAAAAGATTCTGTGCTTTCTTCTATTGAGTTTTCTACTATACTTGTTTCTAAATCTTGTACTCTAGCAAGAGCAAGGTTAATTGCACTGTCTACTGCTGCAATATCAAAGTTAGATCCAACTACTAGTTCGATTGCTAATCCGCCTGTGTCTCCTGGATCATTTGATTGTCCTGGAGTAGACGATATAACAACATTCATTGTGCCAGGCTCTCCAAAACTGCTAGGTAATCCTGTTGTGTCTGTTGTTGTGTCTGTTGTTGTACCCATTGCTAGTGCTTGACTTGCTGATGAACCACTGCCATCATCGCTTCCGCTCATAGACTGTGATCCAAAGTTTTGTGATCCTGTAGAACCTGTGCCTGCTACACTTGTATCTGAACTACCTGTTGTGCTACTGCCAGTGTTTGTAGTTGTGTCTGAACTTGCTCCAACTGCTGTTGATGTAGTAGATGCTACTGAACCTACTTCTGTTGAACCTGCAACAACTGCTGTTGCTGTTGCAGTTTGTTCTGCGTTAACTGCATCTGCTGCTGCTATGTCAGATTGTATATCTGCACTTGTTTGTTCTGCGGCTGCTACACTGGATTGTGAGTTTGCAACTGCTCCTGAGCTTGCTGCACTTGCTACGTTGTCTGCTGCTGCCACTGCGGCTGCTGCTACACTCAAAGGATTAGTACTAGGTGCATTAGACGCTGATGATTCTTCTTGTGCTACTTCTTCTGTAGCTTCTTCTACTGCTGTTTCTTCTACCACAGCAACTTCTTCTACCACAGCTACTTCCTCAATAGCTTCTTCTATTGCTGCTTCTTCTGCGACTGTTTCAACTGGAGCAGGATCAGTTGCCACCGCAACTTGAGTGCTTTCTTGCGTTTGCCCTGTGTCCACTTCTTCAATAGTTTGCGTCTGAGTTTCTGTAAATGTTTCACCTAATGTCTCCTCTAATGCTCCCGATCCGTCATCTAATGATGCTGTTGATGTTTCTTGTACTGACTCTAGGAATGCTTGATCGTCTGTTGTTCCTGCAGGATCTGCTGTATTAGAACTTGCAATTAGTTCTAGTAGTGCATCTTGTTCTGCTGCTAGTGCATCTGCATAGCCAGGACACGTAGGATCACTCAATGGATCTAAATCACAACTATTATCTTCTTCTGGCGGACGATAAACATACAATCCGTATACCTGTCCTTCTCTAAATTCTGGACCCCACCAACCTAACCAGTATCCTGCATCCATTCCGTATACTTCAATTGTTACTGTATCAACACCTGTTGCGTCTGTACCAAATGCTTGTGGGAATAATTGCTGTCCGTACTGTAGCTGCCAGTTTGCTATTTCATACGAGTAATCATATTCTTTTGAATATAATTCATTGCCTGCGGTATCCTTAAATGTTACTGTTACAGTTAATGGATCTTGACAACAGGTTTGATTTGCTGTCGTTTCATTTGCGTTGTAGTTTTTAACTTTCCATTGGTACAAGTATCCAACAACATCAATACCTACACTGCGTAGTGCATCAGAAATTACATCTTGTGTTTGGACAATATTTGCTGCATTATAACCAAAACGTATAGCACCATCACCGTTGACACCAATGTTAGCACAAGAGCCGCTTGTATTTCCTGCCCACGAGCCGTCACCATTATTATCTGTACTTTGTATTAAGCATCCGTGGCCGTTGCCAGGTTTCACACTCCAAGCATTTGGATCATTAGTTAATAATGGATCAAAGTAGGTTATATCTTCTTCAAGATAATCAGGATCGCCAGGCAAGCCATAGATGATGGAAGTATCTACTGTACCAGTAGTACCGTCACTAAACGTAGTTTCTTGTGCTAAACTATTAGAGGCCCAAAAGCAGAACCATAATCCCAGCACCGAGGATGCCTTTAACAGCCCCTTCCATTTGGTCATTACGTCTTGTCTCCTGTTCTATGTTTGTTGGTTGTAGCTCAGGATTTAGTTCCCACTTCTCTTTTGCTTCTACGCCAATTGATCCATCAAACGGGCAAGGAGTACCTGCCATTTCCATTGCACGATAAACACTAGCATCTTGACACATAAGAGCAACTGCTGCAACCTTCATACCCATATTGTAGAGTGTTTTAGAATTTTTTAGTCTTTCACAATTTAAATCACGAACGTGTCCACCGCCCGATGCACCAAGTATTTGTGTTTGCACAGCCGCAGAATATGTCACCGTACAAGTGTCGTTGCCGCCTAGCATAACAGTAGGTGCAATAGCACTTGGAGGAGGTGATATGATTTCTTGTCTTATATCACTTTTATTGTTATTGTTATTATTGTTTGTATTATTATTTGTATTAGTATTCGTATTTGTGTTATTAGAAGTAGTATTATTGGTGTTTACGTTTGTATTGGTATTATTACTAGTAACATTACTTGTGCTATTAACTGTTTGATTTACATTTGAATCAGTAGTTTGGTTCACATTTTGATTGATTGTTGAATCACTAGTTTGGTTAATAGTCGTGTTATTAGTATTAGTGTTTGTATTGTTTGTGCCACCACTCAATATATTATTATTTGTGTTGGTAGTTGTGCTGTTAATAGTTGTGTCGTTGGTATTCACATTGGTGTTTGTATTCGTATTAGTATTATTTGATGTACTATTTACAGTAGTATTATTTGTATTCAAATTAGTATTTGTATTTGTAGAGGTAGTTGTACTATCAATTGTTGTATTGTTAGTATTTGTATTTGTGTTTGTATTGTTTGTACCGCCACTCAACACATTGTTGTTTGTATTAGTGCTAGTAATTGTTGTATTGTTAGTATTCAAATTGGTGTTGGTATTTGTACTATCAATTGTTGTATTGTTAGTATTAGTGTTAGTATTTGTGTTAGTGCTAGTACTGTCAATAGTACTTGTATTAGTGTTGGTGTTGTCCGTTGTTACATTACTAGTTGTGTTTGTAGTGGAGTCATTGTTAGTGGTGACATAGCTAGTAGAATCGTAACTAGTCCCGTCAATTACAGTTTGCGCCCTACTTTCTAAAGATAATAGCATTACTACACCAGCCATTAGTGCCCAAGATGTATACTTCTTCATTATTTTTTTTACCCTCTAATATATTTATATAGTACAATTTACAGTACAATTTTTAGATTCCCTCACATATATTTAATCGTTCTGGTGTTAATAATTTAACACCTAGTTAATAAATACAGTATGTATAAAGATGAACAAGACGCACTATTTGAAGTGTTTGATGAAATGGATCAATACAGAAAAGAACGTGAACCACAGCCACTAGACGCTGCGGTTGATGATTTTATTATTGATAAAATAAAAGATGCGCTTATACAAGAAAATTGGAATCAAACTAAGGCAAGTAATTGCTTAGGTATCAAACGCACTACACTTATTGCTATGTGCAAACGTCTTAAAATATTTTAACCTTCAACAGGTTTATCTTTAATCCACAAACAATCTACACTTTGATTTGGACCTGTAACAAGCACTGCTGCTTTGCTCATTGCTTTAATACAAGCATCTTTATCGTTGTAATTGCCAATGTGATAATGTTCTATTGTTTGTCCGTTTAGTGCTAACCAAATCAATATCCACATATTACCACTTGCCCTGACTTTTACCAATGAAGTAAAAAACTGCTGTTAAAATTGCTGCTCCAATAATTGCTGCAATTATTCCTACAGTCCATTCTAGTATTGCCTGCTTGCGTTCTTCTGCTGCATAGACTGCTTCCTTGCGCTTCTTGCGCATTTCGCCCTCTATTTTAACAATTTGATCCCAGGCACTTGGACCATAGTACAATGAAATATAACTGCGCAATTCTTCACGCATTTCTTTAGCCTTTTGCTTCTGTCCCCACACTTCAAGAGCATTTTGCTCAATTTCACTTGCGCCGAATAATTTTTTAAAGAATGGAGGATTTTCTGCTTGTTTGTGTGCAAAGTCTAAATCGCTTACACTGGTAGCCCATTGGTTAAGGGTACCTGCCATATCAGATATTTCTTTACCTGTTGCTATTGCACTTTTGATGCCATTGTAAGCTGCGGTTGCCATTCCAATGGCGCTGACTGGATCTATCAAATATTGCCCTTTCTTTGATAGAAGAGCCCTCACGCTCTACACTAGTATTTATATAAAATTCTAATTATGCTGCGTTACTAACAATTAAGTTTACAACCCACATTACAAACACAAAAGTTCCTATGCAGGAAACACCTATAATAGTTCCGTCTATTATTAGTGCTTGTTTAGCTGCTCGTCTTCTTGCCTCTGCTATTCGTGCTTCGCGAATGCGTCTACGTTCTAACATCATATCTTCGTAGAATTGACTTTGACCTGTGTACAACAAGAATTCTCTTAGTTCTTTTTCTAGCTGCATAGTCTTGTGTTTTGCTGCTGTGATTTCAAGTGCTTGTGCTTCTACACTAGTGCCACTAAAAAGTCTCTTAACTTTAGAACCTTCTTTGTGTTCAACACTTGCTTCTGCAATACTTTCTTTTGCATCAAAGAATTTACCAAATGCACTTGCAACGTCTTGGGCTTCTCGCCCCATTTCTATCGCACGTTTAATACCATTGTAAGCAGATGTTGCCATACTTACTGCGGCTGCAATTTCTACCATACCTACGCCCTCGTGGGTACTAGTAATACACTGAGCCCTCAATGTATAATCATATTTATGTTAGTTATCTTTTTTGTACTTAACTGTAGTAAGTCTTTGTACAAGAGGCCCCATCTCAACAGGGTTCCATATTTTTTCTTTAGTACTGCCTGCGTTTGCTACACTATATCTAATTTTAAGTGCTACATCTCCGGAATTTTTATCATATATAAAAATACCAGGTCTAGGAAATCCATCTTTGCCTTTACCCATAACAAGTTTAGAATCAAGGTCAATGTCTTGTGCTCTTAATCTACTAGCAAGGCGACTAAATGTATGCACACTACTTTTGCCTGTTGACTTCAAACTTATAAGTCTTACATTTGGATTACCGGATGTAGCTGCCTGAGATGTGTATTCACCTATTTTTGCAACGACACCTGCTTCATTTTTTGCATCTTGTCCTGCTAGTATTTCTTTAAGTTGACGATGTGCTTGTTCATAAGCGTCAACCCAGAAATCAGTTTTACTTTCTATTTTACCTTCTGGTCTTTGTATTTCAACACCTAGTGGCCCGAATAGTTTTTGTGCTGCTACAACAACCCCGTCATTTTTTAATGCTCCGCCACCTACTTGACCAATAGTATCACTACCTGCTTTAAGACTGATAGCAAGTCCTTTCAGTGGACGCATCTTTCCGTCCTCGCCACGAACAAATGCATCAATATCTGTTTTACGTCCTTTTTGATCACTAAGACCATCGCTGTCTACTTTAATTAAGTCTGCTTTACCATTTTTATAAAAGTAATCTGCGTATTTGTCAATTTGTCCACTATTAGCATAGTGAACTGCTGATTGTGCAATGTTTGCCATTTTAGGCCAAAAGTTTTCTGATCTTAAAAACTCCATTGCAGGACCACGTATAGCAACTTTAAATTCAATAGTATCAGCAATCTTACTATTAAGGTCGGTTACTTTATATGTTTCTGCACCTGAGCCAATAGCTTTGTTTAGTGTAGTTTTTAAATCGTCAAAGTTTATGTCTTCTACAGAATTCTTACCACGTTTAATTAATTTTGCAACAACTGCTGCTGACAATAAGGGTTCTGCAAGATCACCTTTGTTTTCTGCTGTGCTACCTTTTGCACCTGCTGCGTGATTTAATCCTGATTCGATGTTACTTACTGATCCAGTAAGTGTAAATCCTTGTCCGTTTGGCCTTTGGAACGACATTATGCCGCCTGATCCTCTACCAACTTGTATTGTAGGTCCTTGAATTTTTTCTACCCAGGTTAATGTTTCTGATTGTTGAAAATCTGGAACTTCTTGCTGGATGATACTTAATAATGCTTGACCGCCTTTACTTCCAGATACGTTTACTTTATGTCCGTATGAATATGCTCCAGGGCGGCTAATTATACTAGCTTCTCTTATTTCTTCAAATCGCATTTTGTATTCCTACTAATTTATAGTATTTATGCGATCTTTGGAAACAACATATCTCTACAGAATATTTCTACATCTTCTTCAGGTAAGCCCAACGACTTCATTACGGCGGGTGTATGAGGGTTTTGCTGCTGATTATGACAATAATAATCTTGTGCAGCTTGCACTAAATTTTTGTCCCCATAACCATTAAATTGCGGAACTTCTTCAAACCAAGCACGTAGATTAGACAAAGCAATATCTATAATAGGTCCTGCTTCATCTTCTTTGACATTGCCGGCGGCAAGCATTTTATCTGTAAAAATGTTTTGTGCCCATTCTGGTAGTTCACGTTGTTTCTTAGGAATGAAGTCTTCTACACTTTCTTTATATCCATCGATCATTGGATGGTCGAAAGTAGCACTTGGTGAAAAGTCGTGAAAGGCTCCTGTCATTTTGTTTTTGCCTGCAATAACATCAAAGCCGTATATAGGCGCATCGTTGTGTAGTACAGGAAAACAACATACGTGCATCATCCACAGGCCTTTAGTCTCACGAGCATCTACAACATCAATATGAGCACGGCGAACGCTATCATTACTCCATACCCTATTAACCCAACCGTTATCTGGTTGATTGAATTCTGAAAGTCCTGGCTCTTCAATTTCTTTTGCATATTCATCAAAAATGTCAAGTATTTCCTCCTTACAATCTATTAGTTTATTCCATATTGCACTCATTCTATACCTCTAAATCGTAGTAAAAATAATTAAGTCCGTTATCGTTTGCAGTGACAAGCCATTCGCCTCTGTATATTATACCGCTGGTACTACTTGTCGTTCCTGTATACACTTTTCCATCTATTGTATTACAATTATCAACAGTAAGAATTGGTACACCGTATCGGGCGGCCATCCATAAGTGTATATCCCCGTATTCTTTAATTTTTTGATTGCTCTTCTCGTCGCCTGCTTTTTCAGCTCTAAATCCATTTGTACTATGACAAATAAAATCTACATTATTGTCTGCATAATATTGCAAATTTTCGTTAGCAATTACTTTTTGATTTAGTTCACCCCATAAATCATTACAGACAAAACTACCCACACTAAAATCGTAACGACCATTTGCATTTATACCCTCAAAATTTGTAATTACAGAACTCTGTCCTGGATAACATTCATCTGCGGGTATAACCATTTGCTTACTATAAGTTCCTGCAGGCTGTCCTGCATCATTGTAATATTTTATTTGACTTTGTTTCACTAAGCCAAAATCTACAGGTTGAATATAAAGTGTTGGCAAACCTATACTTACACCTGCAGATGTTGCTGCTCTTACAACATTACTAAGATGGAATTCAATGTCTTCTTCAAATATATCTCGAAATGGTCTTAAATATCCACTAAGGGCGCCTTCAGGAAATAAAATAAAATCTACTTTATTGTCTGATGCCCATTCTAAAGCTGTTAGTATTTGACTTACATTTTTTTTTACATTATTTGTAACAGGAATTTGTGCGCCAGCTATTCTCATTTTACATCTATCATTTGTTGAAATAATTTTGTAGCAAAATCAAAACATATTTTTGCTTCATCTGCCATAGAATCGTTGCAACGAGATCTAATCGATTCTTTTAGACTATCGACATCTGTTTCAAATTGATATAAACGACCTTCGCCAGGAACTTTTTTTGAAATCATTTGTCCGCCGCTTGCATCTCCCATATGCCTAACGTAAATATGGGCCATTAATTTATCTGGATCGTCTTTTATAGACATAAGATGATCCATATAGTCTTTGACAACCGGAAGTAACGGAGGTTGATTCGGATTCGTTTCGCCCCATAGTTCTTGATAGTCTTGGTGTATTGCGGGTGCTCTTCTTGTGTCTAACAGATTGTGTAACATACTTAAAGTTTCTAATAAATTATACTGAGGGTGCAGATTAAAAAGAAATGTAGCATATCTTTCATTTGATATGTCACCGCTCATTAGTTCTTTTACAAACTCTTGGCGTTCTGCATTTTTATGATGTTCCCAAGTTAATTCTTTTAGACTCATTCTTCTTCTACTCTTACCTGAAGTGGAAATCCGTGTGATCTACTTGCATTAGTAGCTTCTAAGGATTTAGTTTCTGCTATTTCGTACTTATACGTGCCTACGATGGCTGAGCCTTCATTATGAATTTGCATACATAAATTTTCTGCACCTGATTGGCTATGCTTAAAGATTTCCTGTAAAACACCAATTACCCATTCCATTGGTGTAGCATCGTCATTGAGCATAATAACATTATATAGTGAAGGCTCTTTAATTTCTTTTTTGATTTTTTCGTCAATAATGACATCTTGTGTAGTATTAGTATTCATTTTATCTCCTTTAAAGATGGGGGAGTATAAAAACTCCCCCTAGACAGATTACTTGCTGTCTAATTCGCCTTCGATATAAGAATTATCTTGAATCTTAATTTTCTTAGGCTGTAGTTCTTCTGGAACTTCACGCTTCAAGTGGATGTTTAGCATACCTAATTCAAGATTTGCACAATGCACTTCTACGTGATCAGCAAGTGTAAACTCTCTACGGAAGTTGCGTCCGCCGATTCCTTTGTGTAGGTAGTTTACTGTTTCATCGCCTTTCGGAGATGTACCTTCTACTCTCAAAATGTTACCATCTTTGGTTACATCTAAGTTATCCATACCAAAGCCTGCAACCGCAAGAGAGATCATATACTCGTCTTCGTTGATTTGTGCAATGTTGTATGGAGGGTAACCATTTGATGCGCTATTTGCAAAACGTGCTTCCATTTCATCAAATAGTCTATCAAAGCCAATAGTTGCTCTGTGAAAGTTAGGTAGGTCTAGAGTTGTTAGTCTTGTCATTTTGTTTCTCCTTTAATAAGCAAGATTAATGTAAGGACCCTTTCGGCGTCCAAGTTTATTTATCATTTGCCAATCGTACTCGATTCATAAATTGCATTATGAGTTTGAGTACAACGAACAAATGTTGTACACTTTGACAAGTGCTTCAATCGCACTGCCCCAGCATATGTGCAGGTGGATCTAACACCCCCGAGGATCTCTTGTACAGTATCTGCTACGGATCCTTTGTAAGGTACTAGAACCGTCCTGCCTTCTGACGAGCGATAATCTTTCAACCCGCCAAAATGCTTTTCGTTTGCGCTTTTACTACTCATACCGTAGAATTGCACAAACTTCTTTTCTTCATAAACGGACTCAAAGAATCCGTCATCTGTTTTAGTCACTTCATTAGTTTCGTAAGTCTTAGTGATTACTTCGCCGCCACCTTCATCGTGTCCGGCAAGCATACCACCAAGCATCACAAAGTCAGCACCTGCTGCAAATGCTTTTGCTACATCGCCTGGAGTTGTACAACCACCATCAGCGATAATATGCCCGCCAAGCCCGTGAGCAGCATCCGCACACTCAATGACTGCGGATAGTTGCGGATAACCAACACCAGTTTGTATACGTGTCGTACAGACCGACCCAGGGCCAATCCCAACTTTAATAATATCTGCTCCAGCAAGAATAAGTTCCTCCGTCATTTCGCCTGTAACAACGTTACCTGCAATGATTACAATGTGTGGATAACGCTGTCTAAAATTGCGCACAAATTCAGCAAAACGTTCTGAATATCCGTTAGCAACATCAATGCAAACATACTTTAGATTACTGTCTGCTTGTTCATATACATCGCGGAACTTCATTTCGTCTTTGTCTGTAATACCAATGCTCATAGCAACATAGTTGGTACGATTGTAGTCGTCAGTATCAAAGAAGTTTACTAGTTCGTTTACACTATAAGTTTTAACTAGACAAGTAAAAATACCTTCTCTAGCAAGACTGTCAGCCATTTCAAATGTGCCAACACCGTCCATATTACTTGCCATAATAGGAACTCCTCGCCAATGACGATGTTCTATATTATCTGGAAAGTCTGGTTCATAGTTACGGAATGTGTAACCACGTTCTAGATCAACTTCTTTGCGGCTGCCAAGTGTTGAACGCTTAGGACGAATCAAAACGTCCTTATAGTCTAGTTTTACATCTTCTTCGAGACGCATTTTCTAGTATCCTCTTTCCTGTTCTTGTTTACGTAGTTTTTTCAACCAACGTGCTCTGCCTGCAGCTTTTGCTTTCTTCCTTTTTAAGCTAGGTTTAGTATAAAATTCTCTTTCACGTAGTTCTTGAAGTATACCAGCTTCTTGAACTTTCTTTTTAAATTTACGTAATGCAAAATTAAAGTCTCCATTACGTACTTCAACACTGAGTCCTTTGACATTGTGATCTTGATTGTTGAAATTCTTATTACGTTTCAATTGTACCTCCTAGGTTCGATAAGAAATCTAGCGTATAATTTCTATTTTTACTAATATGATTATACACTGTATCTTGGCTGTTTGTCAACCAATAAGTTTTAGGTTTTGCAATAAAGTATCCAAGCAAATCTCTTATATGAGGACTTACGTAATCAACGTCTATAATTGCTAAATCGCATACGCCAAAAACATTAAGTAGCCATTCAACTTCTTTGTCATTATATTCTGGCTTGTCATAGATGTAAACATTGATGTCAAAATCTATTTTGCCAAGAAAATCATATTGCAGTGATTTTTGTGTATCAGCAGAAGGATACATCAAAAGCATTTGATAATTATCATCCCTAAGAATATCAAACGGCGTGATAAGTTGTACTTTAGTCAATATTAAGACTCTTTGTTAATTTTATTAAAGATTGTGTTTTCTGATTGTTCAGCATTTTGCGAATAACCTTCTTGCTCTTTGTAGTTATCGCTTGTCGAAGTGTCTTCCCAAGGAAGTGAATCAATTAAACCCTTCACATACAGATTTTTATACCTTTTTAGTGTATCGTTAGGATGTTGTTCCTTCCAGGCTGTTTTGCTTGCTTGAAACTGTTCGTCTTTTTCCTTTTCTTCGTACTCAAGTTCTCTTTTAATTTCTTCAGGGTGTTTAATTTTTTTAGAAACTACTTCGTCGTGTTCGTCTTTGTAGAAGAACTTGTTTCTTGTTGGCGTCCATCCTTCAGGACGGTCCTCATCAGTCTGTACTTCAGGCTGTTCCATTGTTGTATTTGGAACATCTGTGTCGGTAATATCATCTTCTGATACCACGTCTCCCAAATCTGCATCTGTTGTAGTAGTAGGTTCTGTATCATCTACTCTCTCTCCTTCGTCCACTCTGTTGGAAGTGTCTCCTCCATCATTTGTGGCTCTATCATCGGTAGTATCTCTGCCAACCTCGACGGTGTCATCGGCGGCTGAACTTTCTGTGTTGGAGTCTCCTCTGCTTTCTCTTCCGGTTCTGTCTTCTTCTGTCCTATCTGATTGTTCATCATTAGGTCTATCAGGTGTTTCATTTAATTTCTCCTCTTCCGCAGGCGGCGTAGGATCGTCAATATCAAAACCAGGGTTGTCATTGATTTTCTGCGCTCTTAGTCTTTCATATTCTGCCCAGTCGAGCCGATGTCCCTCCTTCTGATCGTCTTTACGTTTGCGATGTAGTTCAAACGTATATTGACTTGCGATCAAAAGTAACACGGCCAATGGGTCAAAAACAAAGATGATAACTAGTATCACCCAGCGGACTGCTTCTTCTAGTAGGTCTTGGTCTGCTTTCTCTCCGTAAACAAACTCAGCCAAATATTTTACTGGACCTACTTCAGCTTCTAATTTTCTATATTCTGCTTCTAAGGCATATTTTTCTTCTGTAAGTGTATCAATTTCTGTGTTAGCATTTTTTATTCTAGCGTTTTGTTCTTCGATTGCAGCATCTATTTCAGCTGCCTTATCTTCTTGTGCTAGTTGCGCTCTTAGTCGTTCAATTAATGCTTGTGACTGTGCAACCTGCGATTCTGCACTTTCACGTAGTCTTTGTATTTCATCTCTTGCTGTTTGGATTGCAGGTGATTCAGTTCCTCGAACATTGTCTATTTGTGCAAGAATTTCAAGTTCTCTATCCTTAATAGCATCTGTTTGTTCACCTCGTATACGGGAAACAAGCATACCTAGTCTATCACGTTCGTCTGCCAAGGCATCTTGCGCTTCTTTACGTAAATTACTAATTTGAGAATTTATATCTGTGATTCTAACACGCTGTTGTTCAATCCAAGCATTTACTGCTCTGCGTGTGTTGTTACCTACAAATCCGTCAGGGTTTGAACCTATTGTTTGTTGTGCTTGTCTAATCTGTTCACGTTCGCCGCTTGCAATTTGTCCTTGTACTTTGACTATACTTTCTTCAATCTGTGCAATTTGTGCAAGCAGAGGATCTACAGCACTAGTATCTACTACCAAGGCACTGATTCTGTCTTCATACTGGTTTGCTTGCTCATTAAGCCTACGTAGTTCTTCAGATAAATTAGATAGTTGATCCTCATAAGGTTTTGTTCTAGTCGCATCAGTTTCACGAGCATCAGCTATAATTTGATTTTGTTGATCAATAGCAGGCTGTATGCGTTCGAATGCTTTATCTATACGTTCCTGCTCTTTATCAATTTGTGCTTGTATATTCGCATCTGCACCTACACCGTTAGATTGTAGATCTTCAATACGTTCTTGTGCTCTTACAACAATACCTTCTTGACGTGCAATCTCTGTTGTAAGCCTTTCAACTTGTGCAACACTTTCTTGGCTTGCACTTGTTTGTTCAATGTGTGCTTTAGATAAGAAACCAAATATGCCCATTGAAGTAATAAACATCAAAACAAGCACCGCAACTGTAAGATAAGTTTTTAACCACCAAGTTGCTTGCTGCCAATATCTGTGTAGCCATACAGCAGTTACAAGTTTACCAACTTCTAACACACTGCCCATAATAATAATAGGTATAGCAGCCGCAGCAAAAATAGCCACAAGGCCTGCTACAGAATAATATATTGCCACAGCACTAATAGATAGTGCTGTCAGCATTGTAAGTAATGCAAATATCATATAATATTTAACCCCATATGATCTCCAAATTAAACTGTAATTTAATCATTCCACCTATAATAGATATGATCTCCTATACGGCCAATGAGTTGAAATCCCCGTGCCCAACTTGGCGCAACATAAGTTGCGTGATAATGTGTAGACCCTTCAGTAATACCTCTAAAGTCACCATAGTTCACAATCATATATGCTGTTTGTTGTGCTTTGCGCCACGCATCTGTGTCTTTTGGATCGTCTGATTTACCATCACAATACCAACTAAACTGACATTGATTTCGGATAGGAACAGGCTCCCCTGTTTTCCAGCTAGGTTTATGGCGTCCATCGTACACAACATTACATACCGAATTCGGATATCTACTGTCATCTACTCGATTAAGAACAACATCAGCTACAGCAACCTGATCTGCAAAATTAGATCCTCGTGCTTCGTGGTAAATGTTAAGAGCTAGACAATATTCCTCTGGATGCGCATCTTTTGTAAAAAGTTCTTGAGCATTTGCCGTAGCGGCAACAAACAACATTACTGTTGTCAAAATTAGATGTTTCATTGATTTATCCCCTCACGTTATTTACCGGCGCATTCTTGCAAGATCTTTTGCTTCATTAGTACCTCGCATAATAGGTACAGCATTAGATTTGTGCATAGTGCCAATGCCAACGATAAGGTCTCCTGTATATTGTTGTGATTCTTTACGAGGTGCAAATCCTGCAATGTTATTAGATAGGCTAGGATATTGCTTGGTTTCGCGATGTACGGTAGGTTTTGGTTTGTATGTTTCAAACTCTTTTTTGCGTGGTTTGTGTTCGCCGCGAAGGTACGAAAGATACTGTTCGAACTGCTCGAACTGTGCCGAATGACAGTTTTGTTGCCGCATACGTTTGTTGTATGCTCGCCATTCTTGTTCTAGTTTAAGTCTTTGATTGTTGGTTAGTTTCTTAGGCTTACGCTTCTTGTAGTTGGTCGTAGTCATATACGGCCCTACTAAATGCATCGTCATAATAAAACTCCTGCTATTTTGTTAATAGTGTTACTATTATAGCAGGAGTTTGAGGGGTTGTCAACTGTTTTTCTTTCCTTCCATTAGAGCGACTGCTGCATCGTAATCTTCTTGTGCAATAACACCTTCACGCAACAACTTCTGTCTATTTGCCTCGTGCTTTAGAGCAATCTCTTCTTTTGATCCGCCAAAGTATGCTACTGCGTGACCTTCTTCAATAAGGATATCTGTAACACGCTCTGCTGGTTGTCCTTCATAGCGTTCTACTTTGAAGTCGCCTAAGATACGTCCGAACTTGCCTTTCATATCTTCGCCTTTTTTGTTTTCAGTTGTAATTAGTTTGCCGCCATCTTGAAGGAGTTCTTTCAATCTAGCCTTTGCTGCTTCACCAAATAGATCTTCTACTTTATCTCTTGTGCGTGATTCAGGAGTATCTATCCCCATAATTCGAACACGTTCATCTCTCAGTGTTACACCAAATCCTAAGTCAATATCTACGTCAACAGTGTCACCGTCGACTACCTTAATAACTGTGACGTCATATTCATTTTGTTGCATTTTTGCCCTCTCTTGTTAATGCTTATTCTTGTGGCGGTTTGTTACCCCATTTGCGTTCGTATGTGTCGTCTGTTGCATACGAGTCTGCCCATTTGTTTTCTGTAAACTTTGCAAAGTCAATTAACATTAAAATTTCTTCGTAGTTTTCAGATATCCATTGTTCGTGTTCTGCAAGTTGTTCTTTCATATCTTTTAAGTCACGTGCCATATTGATTTCATCTTCAACTGCCATACGACTTGTTAGTTCACTTACTTCCCCCTTGAGTGTTTCTATTGTTTGTGCTTGTTGTGCTGTCCACCATACAAATGCACTTACTTGCATAACGATCGCTATAACAACACCTATTCCAAATTTTGCGTTCATAGGAATTCCTTTACAGTTATATACTACGTTATTTAGTCAAGACTAAAGGGCGATGTTGCCACCGCCCTTTTACACTGTTTCTTCTATGTGTTTTTCTTAGAAACTAAAACCAACTGTTACACTTGGAGTAAACTCTTCTGAGTCTAGGTTGTAGTTTAGTTCTGTACCTAGTTCTAAACCTGAAACTGTACGACCGTATGAAGCACCTACGTTCTGTAGCACATCATCTGCATCACCGTTTGCATATGCTGTTAGACCCATCATAGAACCATCAACTTCAAAAGCAATTTGCTCGTCTGCTGAACCGTATGTTAATGTTGAACCTAGCATAATGTTTGCAACTTCAACTCCGTCAGCACGACCACCTAGTGTCCAGTTTTCTGTGTCTAGGTTGTAGTCACCACTTGCTGTGATTGATGCAAATCCTGTTCCCATTGTGTAAGCACCTTGAACATTTGAAATGTCTGAGATATCTGCATTCCAATCTGTTAAGCCTACTGCAACTTGTGCATCGCCTACAGATACTTTAAGTGATTCTTCCATTGCTGGCGCTGCTAATGTTGCACCGTTTTCGCCTTCAACAAATACACCGTCTTGATCACCAAATGATAGTGTTGCTCCTGCAACATCTGCACCAATTTGCCATTGGTCTAGTGTAAAAGTACCACCGTCTACTGATTCAACATTGAATGAACCAAATGCAACATTACCTGCACTTAGGCCTGCACCTAGTGTAAGAGTTGCTTCTTTGTCACTGTTGATTTCAACTTCCATTGAGCCAGTTAGCATTGCACCTACCGGCATTGGATTAACAGTGTCTGCGTTTGCTACAGTCGCGGCCATTGCTGCGGCTGCTGCTAAAATAAATACATTGCGCATTAATTTACCTTTCTTTTTATTTTTGTTATTGCGTAAAAAAGGGCAAGTGATCAGCTTGCCCTTTTGACTTTTTATTTACATATTTTTAGATGTGTATAACCTAAATAAGAACTATTCTTGATTATAATAGCATTAAGTGTTGTATCTGTGCAACACTAGGATAGGTTAGCTAAAAGCTCTTTTAGTTTTTTCTTAGACTTGCCTTTTACCTTAGCACCTGAGATATCGTTATCGCCATCACCTACAACTACAATGGCAATCATACCCATTGACTTGTGTGGTGTGCATTGATACAAATAAACACCCGGTGTATCAAATGTGTAGGCATATTCTTTGCCTTGTTTTGATTTCTTTGGTGCTTCCCAACCATCTGGGCCCGCGATAAATTCTACATTGTGACCTTTACTTTTTGGTAGCCAAGTAATGGTGTCACCTACATCAATACGTGCAATGTCTTCTGAATACACCATCTTAGCACCGTCGTCACGTTTGTTCAACATATCGATTGAGATATCTGCTGCCAACGCTCCTGTGGCCATTGCAAAAATTAGTCCTAGTGTAGTTAAAAAAATCCGCATCTTATCCTCCTACATAGATTGCGTTGTTTGGACGATACCAGTTCTTCTGGTTGTGAATTCGTCCTAGTAAATCCCTTATCTCTGCTGCTTCTGTTTGCAAGATTTCAGGATCTTCTCCGTCAAGTATCCGCTGACTTCTGCGCATAACTTTATTGTTTAGTGCTTCTTCGATAATACGAATGTCCTTTACGCTAAGTTCAAACTTTAAATTAGGTTTCATAATGCCCTCCATATTACTTTAGCATACTGTGCATCTAGATCGTCCCTAAAATCTATTGCATCTAATACATTATCAAATATTTTTTTGACAGTTTTGTCTCTAAATATACCGATAACTTCTATCATTTTTTTACGCTCAAATTACTTGGGCTATACTGTTCGCCGTTATAGCCACTTCCTGTTGCGTTCGGTCCTGTTTCTACGCCGCTGTTGCAAGCAAATACAACAACACATAAAAAGAATGCGCTCCATAGTGTAGCTCGTTTGCTCCAAAGGATAAACCCATCCATTGCTTGTTCTGCTTGTTTTTGTGCGGCTGCTCTTACATCATCACTCATTGACATAGATCCTCATACTTTGTTGTATGAGCTCTGTGTAGCACACCGTTTGGGGTTTCTATTTTGAAAAGGTTTAAAAAGAATTTTAACATCCGTGTCTCCTATGTGTGTAATAATATATAGCACGGATTGTAAGAGAAGTCAACAACTAAAGGTGCGCTAAAATGTAGCAGGCCCGTTCTGTTGCCCGGTGGAGCCTATACCGCGAACTTGCCCTTAGGCTGCTTCTAAGACTTCTGCGTCAAAGAAAAGTTCAGGTTTAAAATTGCTGTTTGCAATTATTGTGTTTGCTGATTTACGGTCTCGCCTACCGGTAACTCCACGTTCTCTATTACGCCTGTCGATTCCCGGAACACCCCCATAGAAGTTTATTGGTGGAGGTGGGGAGATTCGAACTCCCGTCCAGTTCGTCGTTGATTGGCTTCAACGTTACAGTTTATTTATACTACCACTTGGCTACACTTGTCAACCGTTTTTGTGAACGGACAGCATCCATAATACGAAGTATTTGTTTCTTTTTATTACCAGGACGGTCATAGTGATTTTTTGCAGCCCAGGTTTGATCTGCTTCTAGTTGTTGAGCAAACTTTTCACCTAATATTTTTTCTAAGTAGCACAAATCATCAGTGCTGAGTTCATCAAATTTTTTAGATACCATTTTGTTTTTCTTTCCAGGCTTGTTCGAACTGTTCTGCATAGTCATACAAAGGTGCACCATTGGCACCATCATACCAAAGGCGTTTGAAATATCCTTCTGCACTTTGGACTACTGTTTCAGGAGTGGCGTCGAGATGGCCTTTAACCATATAAAATAATCTGTATTCTTCTTTAAGATCATTTCGAAGCATAACGTATTTACATTCCTTGTAAATGTAGGCGCTAACATCAATCCTTTTTTGACTTTTTCTTTGTACCATAAAAGCCTGTTGTATATTCTACATTCTCACTTCGCTTGTATGGTTCACATTCCTGTGGTTTATTAGTTTTCAACCATTCATCAATTAATTTTTGTGATTCGGGATCTATCTTGCGTGGTACTGGATTCATTAAATTTCTTTCATAAAAAAAGGGTTGACTAAGCAACCCTTTTGATTACATTGCGTTCTTTTTATCTTGGATTTCGGCTCTACGTGTTTTTGTAAGTTTGCCTAGATCACCGAGTGCCTTACGAGCTCTAGTTGCTGCTGCTTTGACACCTTTTTCATCAAAGGTTTCGGCTTCTTTGAGATAGTTATTAAACGCTTGTACGATTTCTTCGTGTAAAGTCATATTGTTCCTCCTGTTACGATTTCGTATATTTTTTTCCAATCCCATACACAAATTGCATTACCTGCATAGTCTTTGTTATGTTCGTGGTTAACTAAAATACCATTAAGACCCATACTAATACCTAGGTCAACGTTTTGAGGTTTATCTTCAATCCACCAACAATTGGAATCTCGATAACACTCAAGTGCTTCATCTTTGTCTGCACCTGTATCTAAATATACAAATTTTTCAAATACAGTAGGTCCAAACATTTCGATCAAGTTCTTTGTGCGTAAATGCTGTGCATAATAATCATCACTCAAGCTAGTTATTGCGTGAAACACAAATCCGTGTTCTTCATTCAATTTTTTAACATACTTGATAGCATCACGCAGTGGTGGAAGTTTTCTTATCCACGCACTTTCATTAAACATACGGCATAACTTTTTTGCTTCGTCTTTGGATATGCCATATTTTACATCCATATTGTAATTGCCGGGTGCTACAACTTCATAGCCGTGTTTCTTCATCCAACGTCCGTAGGCATATTCCCAATCGAATAGCACACCGTCACAATCTGTTAAAATCAATTTATTTTGCATTTTGCCTCTCTTTTGCCTTTTCTATTTTATATTGTATAATAGCACAAAATAGATATGTTGTCAACCTTTATTTGTCTGCAACAAAAACATCAGGAGAGCCTTGATTGGTGTGAGGATTGCAATGTGGGGATTCTGGACAACTACTATCAGGTGCAGCATTATCTACAGTATTGTTTACTATTAATTTATTATTAATGTAAACATTTTTTGTATTAGAAGCATCTAGTTCTCCGCCGCCAGCATTATTAGGATCATTATCAACAGCGATCAACAAATTATTAGCATAGACATTATCCTGTCCTTGAACAACTGTTGTGTGTCCGCAAACACGAACATCTGTATGTCTATGCACTGCTATTGTCATTAAGCCATTTGTATCCCAGTTGTGCTGCTAACGTACTGTTTCGCCATTTCTGAATCTGTTTTATGCACTACCAGCACTGCACTTTTATTTATTTCTACTTTTGCATCAGGATTGATTGTAAAAGTAAATGGTCCTAATCCAATGCCTTGTTGTGTTGCCATAATAGCCATAGGCTTTTGCACTGTAATAAAATTGCTGTCTTCCTCTATGAAACGAGCAACAAGTTCTTCACCTGCTGTTGTTTTTATAGTGATAGTGTCTTGAGATTTGTATGGTGTTTCTAATAACATAAATTATTTTACCTAACTAAGTGAATGTCCTGTTCCATTATAGGCTGTGTCTTCTAATTCTTGTTGTAAATTTTCGAAGCCGCCTATCTTTTTTCCGTTCATAATAATTTGCGGGAAAGTTCTAGCACCCGGAAAAGTTTCTAGAATTTTATCTCTATCAAAATCAGTGCCTAACTGCAAATATTCAAAAGCAATATTTCTGTTAAGCAAAAGTTGTTTGGCCTTTTCGCAAGAAGGACAAGCAGGCTTGCCCCAAATTTGTATTGTCATAGTGAAAATCCTTTCAGTTTGTCCTTATCAACATCTTGTTTGATACCGCCAACAATATAACTTTCAACTTCAGTTTCTTGTGGAGCAACCTGTAATCCTGATGAACTTAACCAATGAGTTGTCCAAGGTAGCGGATTTGTATTGACGGGCTGATCGAATATTGCCTGGAAGCCTAATGCTTTTAGTCTGCGGTTGGCAATGTACTCAACATACTGATGTAGTAGTTGTGTGTTCAATCCGATCATTGAACCATTTTGAAACAGATACTCTGCCCAATCTTTTTCTTCTGCAACACACTCACGCCACAAGTCATAAACTTCTTCTTCGCAATCTTTAGCAATTTTAGCCATTTCAGGATCGTCTTTGCCTTGTGCCCAAAGTTTAAGAACGTGTGTGCTAAGTGCCAAATGCTGTGCTTCGTCTCTAGCGATAAGTGAAATAATCTTAGCCGAGCCTTCCATTAGCTTCAGTTCACCAAATCCAAACGTACAAGCAAAACTTACATAGAAACGTAAACCTTCAAGAATGTTTACAGTCATCATTGCAAGATACATTTTCTTCTTAACATCACGTATACTACCTTCACCGCGATGGAAATATGCATCTGCCGCTTCGTTAAATGCATCATAATGTTTAGTTACGCTGGTCGCTCTTGCAATGATTTTTTCGTCGTCTAAGATTGTATCAAATACTTCGCTTGGATCAGGATACACATTTTTCATAATGTGTGTATAAGACCGACTGTGAATAGTTTCAAAGAAGTCCCAAGTAACAATGCAACCTTCTAGTTCTGGTAAACTTACGTGCGGCAAAAATGCTAGGCACGGACCACGTCCTTGTACACTGTCTAGCAGTGTTTGATATTTAAGATTCGAAGTAAAGATGTGCTTCTGCTCAGGTCGGAAGTTTTGATAATCCGCTCTATCCTTTTGTAATGATACTTCTTCTGGACGCCAGAAATATCCTAGCATCGTTTGATTTAGTTTGTCAAACACAGGAAATTTGAATGTGTCATATCTCTGTGTGTTTTGTTCTGCTCCGAAGAACATAGGCTGCTTTGTAAAGTCAACCTTTTCTTTGTTAAATACTGTCTTTGACATTTGTCATCCTATAATCATTTTTGTACTACTACTGTACATTCTTTTGTTTTATTTGTCAAGTTAAATTGCACACGCTTCACAAGCTTCTTCGTCTTGTTCGTCTAGTATAGACGGTTGTAGTGCAGTTTCTAGTTCTTCCTTTAGTTCACTTGGATCTTCTTTGTAATCGTAGGTGTTTTGATAGTAAGAAGTTTTCCAACCATACTTATATGTGTTCAACAAATCCTGTAACATTACGCTCATCGGAACTTCGTTATCAGGATACTGTGTAGGATTGTAACTCCAATTGCCGCTAATTGCTTGATCAAAAAACTTTTGCATTACAGCAACTACATTAATATAACCTTCATTGCTTGGCATATCCCAAAGCAGTGTGTAAGAGTTTTTTAATGTTTGGAACTGTGGAACAATTTGCTTAAGAGGCCCTTTTTTGGACTTCTTAACGGACAAGTATCCGCGTGGTGGTTCGATTCCGTTAGTTGCGTTCGACACAACGGAACTGCTTTCTGATGGCATCTGAGCGGACAATGTCGAATGTCGAAGGCCGTGTTGTTTGATATCATTGCGTAAACCATCCCAATCATAGTTTAACTTGTTCTCCACTATTGCATCAACATCTTTCTTGTAGGTATCTATTGGAAGGATGCCGTCGCTGTATTTAGTGCGGTTAAATGCATCACAGGCGCCTCTTTCCTGCGCCAATTTGTTGCTGGCTTTAAGTAGATAGTATTGGAACGCTTCGGATAAATCGTGTACTAGTTTCCAAGCACTTTGGTCTGCGTAATTTGCTTTGTGCTTTGCAAGATAATGAGCCAATCCAATATACCCAACTCCTAACGAACGTCTTGCTTTTGTTGAAATTTCTGCTGCCTTGATTGGATAGCGTTGGTAGTCAATAATTTCTTCTAAAGCTCTTACTGCTAAATCACACAATTCTTCTAAATCGTCTAGCTCTTTGATAACACCTACATTGATTGCACTAAGAATACACAGCGCAATTTCTCCTTCTTCGTCATCAATGTGCTGTAGTGGCTTAGTGGGTAGTGTAATCTCTTGACATAAATTACTCATATACACTGGATCTTTGAACGAGCTGTGTGTATTACAGTGATCAACATTCATAATATAGATGCGTCCTGTTTCTGCACGTTCTTTAATTAGAGCAGAAAACAATTCCATTGCATCAATCTTCTTTTTCTTAATGCTTGTGGCACGCTCATATTTTTCATATAGTTCTTTAAACTCATCTGGATCACCAAAGTATGCTTCGTATAATCCTGGAACATCGTGAGGTGAGAAAAGAGTTATTTCGTCTCCAGCAAGTAGACGTTCATACATTGTCTTATTAAGTTGTATTGAGTAGTCTAGTTTACGTACACGGTTGTCTTCTGTACCTTTGTTGTTTTTCAATACTAGAATGTCTTCAATCTCTTGATGCCAAAACGGGAAGTGTGTAGTAGCTGAGCCACCTCTTACTCCGTTTTGTGTGCAACATCTGACTGTTGCTTCGAACTTTTTGAGGAACGGGACGATTCCTGTATGTGCAACTTCGCCTCCTCTAATTTTTGAATTAACTCCTCTGATGCGCCCTGCGTTAATGCCGATGCCAGCTCTCTGCGCTGTGTAACGTCCAATAGACATATCACTGGCAAAAATGGAATCAAGGGTGTCGTCTGAATCAACAAGGACGCAACTTGCAAATTGTCTAACGGGTGTTCTGACTCCTGCCATAACCGGCGTTGGAATGTTGATTCTAAAAAGTGAGGTCGCATCGTAGTATCTCCTTACGTAGTGCATACGGCTTTCTTTTGGATAACCTGCAAATAAAGTTGCAGCAATCATCATATACATAAATTGAGGCGTTTCAAATATTTCACCTGTTGACCTATCTTGACACAGGTACTTGTCTACAACCTGACGTAATCCTGCGTAGGTAAAGTTTTCATCTCTTTTGTGGTGAATATAGCTGTCTAATCGTTCTATTTCTTCATCAGAATATACATCTAAGATACCCGGATCATACACGCCTCTATCAATATTCTTTTCAATCATTTCTTTAAGAGATATACTTTCATAGCGACCAAATACTTGTTTATTTGTACCATAAGAAAGTAAACGTGCTGCGGCATATTGGTAATTCGGATTGTCTAAGGAAATTAAATCATTAGCAGAACGTATAAGAACTTCTTGAATTTCGTGAGTTGCCATTCCGTCATAAAATTGAATGTTTGCATTCATCTCAATTAAACTGCTGCTTACTCCGGCTAGACCCTCACAAGCGTGTTCGACTACTTTATGTATTTTATCGATATTCAAGTGTTCTTTTGTACCGTCACGTTTGACGATCATTGTTCCGTTAGACATTTTATTCCTCTTTTCTTTTCATATTTGGTATTTATTGAAGTGTTGGCATCTTATATTCAATCTCTGAGTAGGCAGTACGAGGTATATCGTTTTTATGAACATAAGTGTCTCCGTTGAATCCGATCACAACACTGTTAACATATAGTAGATAATATGTGCTACACTTTGCGTTGTCTCGTACAATATGTATCTCATACGAGTCTTGGGAAAAAACGTCTGATAATTGCAAGGTGTAACAAATTGCTAAAATCTTAACGAAGGGACAATAATTATTTTCCTTCAAAAGCTCCCAAGGATCAGGCCAGGTGCTTTGGCTATAAGGATCTGTTGCTATCGTAACTAAAGGTGCTTTGTTATACAGGTCTATTACATCCTGCATCGGGTCAAGAGAAGTCTCTAAACTTTTACGAAAGTCACTCCAGTATTGCAATCTTTCTTCGTATTTTAGGTTAAACATCTACCTACTGTTTTATTGTTACTTTATAGGAGAAACTTGCTGAGTCTCCACTAGTAGAGTTTAACATAGTCAGGGCGGCTGTGTCAACCGTTCCGTCACTATTTTCGTCATAAAGTTCTGCATTAAATTGCAAATTTTCATCAAATGCAGAGTCTCCGACATAAACATATTCATCAGTGATTTGGATATCATTGTTAGCAGGATCGATCATCATTTCTATCTTTCCTGTTCTTTTTGCATTTACTGCATCACTTGTGTAGATGTAATCGATTAGATAGCTTTTTGCAGTATCTGCTGAAAATCTTAATGTCTTTTCAAATGCACTATTGTTGCCTATTGTAATAGTTGCAGGAAATCCTGATACACTAATATTTGTACCTGTTATTTCAGGAATATATGGATAGTTAATAAAATATAATGGATTTATAGATAGCTGTGCAGTTCTGACAAACTGATCATTATCCGAAGTATTATTCGGCTTATTGAAATTTATAATAGATGTTTGAGCATTGCCATCTGTACCACCGTGGTTACCTACATTTTTAAATATATTGTTTTGGCTTAGATTAAAGAAACCTTCAACAATGTTGATACCTTCGCGGTAAACATTATCAAAAACACAATTTGAAATTTTATTATTAGACGGTCCTGTAGTTTGTCCTGTAGTACCTAATGTTGTTCCATAGCCAAAGTAAATTCCTATATCTACATTATTGAAACGTATGTTATCAAATATATTTTCCTTAATGTCAAAATCAGAATATATACCATCAGAATAATTTTCTATTTCAATTCTCTCAAAAACATTATTGTTACAACTAACAAGCGTACTTAATGATTGTAATTTAATAGCTTGGTTTAATCTAACAGCATCTCCAAAGTCCCAAGTACCCATAAATTTTAGATCTGTGAACTTACTTTCTTTACAACTTTGTAAAAGCAAACCGATTGCGTTTGCACTCTGTATTGTCATACCACTTAATTCAATTTCACGGGCTTGGTTTGCTGTTGTGCTTGTCGCATCATTTGCTGGTGCACCCGGGGTGCTTTCGTCATTTACAGTTTCAAAAGCATTTACTGTGGATTGTATATAAGTTTTGTCTATGCCTGCGCCTCTTATTGTTGCAAAAGGCGGCAAATACAAAGTTCTAGAAATTTGATATATTCCTGGCTCTAGGTGTAATACGACCCTTGATGAAGGTGTACCTTTATTTGCTGCATTTAGATATAATTGATCTATTGCTCTTTGTAAAGCATCTGTTTGGTCACTTCCGTCACCTGCTGCTCCAAATGCTTTTACACTTACAATATCATCTAGTCTATCTTGTAGTGTGCGAAGCACAGGAGAGTTTACAGTATCTCCTGTTTGCACATAACCGTCGACGCTTTTATAAGAATACGTGTTTGCAAATTGGAATAAATTATCGTGCTCACTTAATAGTTTTGTATTTCCTACATAAGGTGAACCTTCTGATACCGCTCCATTACCTATGTATAATTCTTGTGAATCTATTGACCAGCCAAACTCGCCTGATGCAAGTTGTGGTAAATCAGTCTTTTGACCTCTGCGAATTTGTATTCTTGATATTGATACGACAGCCACTTGTGTCTCCTACATATTAATTATATGTATTTATTCAATCGATCACTTCTTCTTTGATATACCGTGCCTTAGATTGTATTGGTTTTAGTTTGTGATTATCAATTTTTTCACGTTCGTTATGTACTAAACTTACATCAAATCTAATTCTATTCAAAGAATATGCTGTATCAGACCATTGTCTATCACCAGCTGATTTTGTTTGTTGATCACGTGTAACTTCAAAACAGGCCAGTAAAGAATTAGAATGGAATATACCATTCCTACCGTATGACATTAAATCATCGTATCTACCACAGATATCATTCCATCCGTGTCCGAATTCTGGAAAAATATATCCTGTTGCCTGCCAAGCTTGATTTTCTGGTCCGTGAGCAAGTCCTACCGAGTGTCCTATTTCGTGTAAATCTGTATAGATATCACACCTACTCATAGAAGCAGGAGGCTTACCTTCTCTAAAAGTTGTGTTAACATTTGCAACACCGCAGGTATCAGGGTATGATGTGCCGTATCCTAATACAATATCAACCGGTAAACCTGTAGTAATATTTTCTAACTGTCTAGTCCTATGCCAGTGCCCTATATATACTTTTGTTAGTTTAAATTCAATATGCACTCCGGAGTTTGCATATATTTCATTATACTGCTGCACCTTTCTTTCCCATTTTTTCCACTGTGAAGAATCTGATGCATATTCGTCCAAAATTTCTACAGGTACATCTTCTCCATATTTATAATGAGATGCATATTCCACGATGCCTAATTCCCAGGTAACAAGTGTAGTGTCATCTTCTCCATAATAAATGAAATTCTGGCGGCTTCTGTTTTCATAGCCTACACAGTCTACTCTGTCATAAGTTTCACATACAGGTTCTGGATCAATTGTATATTGTATTTCTTGTCTGCCTAGCGTGAATATTCCTGTACCAACTTCACCGTCGCCGTAAATTTCTACAGTATCTCTCCCTACTCTTATTGCTTTACCAATAGTTGTACTATGATGGACCATACCCCAAGGTTCGTCGCGGCCTAGCATATCAATATATTCTACATCAATTATTGCAGGTTTAAATCTGTCGCCTATTGCTTGTTCTATTTTTAAGGTTAGTGTTCTATCAAACCCACATTTCCAAGATCTTCTATCTTTTGTTGAGTAACGATTGCCTTGTTCGTCTTCGTAAATAAACCACTGAACACCAGGATAGTCTTTACTGCAACCAGTTTTTATAAGTTTATCACCATACGCGGCACCTGTCCAAAAACCTACAACAAAAAATGTTAAAAATAAAAATAATTTACGCATACCTTTCATAATAATCATACACTCTATTCCACCATTCTTTTTCCCATTCAGCAAATTCGTCTGGCCAAATATCAAACTGCTGGTATTCTCCTGCACGGCTGCACATAAAAACGTGTCCTTCACGTATGTCAGTGCCGTGTACTTCGTTGTGTGCAATAGCATAGGCGGTTAATTGTAAAAAATAATCAACTACCCATTCTTCTTTCTTGGGCTTGTTAGTTTGTTTAAAATCCATTATGCAGGGCTGGCCTTTGTAGGTGCCAACTAGATCTGTAGTACCTGCATAGATGTTTGGAACATATAAAGGAACTTCGCTGCCCCATATTTCGTCTACATCTACCATTGCTTGTTCTTTAATTTGTGTAGCCATCATATGGGCTTGTTGAGCATAAGGATTACTGCCGGGATCAGGCCAGTCACCTGTATCAATATAATCTTCTAGGTACTTGTGCATTCTAGTACCTACACCTGCTGCTTCAGTTACAATCTCTTGTGCTTTCTTTTCGCCTACACGCTTCTTCCAGGCAATAAGATGTGTTTTATCCTTTGTTGCATCAAGTATAGTAGTAACACTTGCTACAGGTGCACCACCCGGAGCAGCATATCTACGTTTACCGTCTACTTCTACTCGTTTCAAGCGTTCGTATTTAAATTTTTCAGTTATCAGACTCATTATCAATCTCTTCTATATCGCTAATATCCCAAGACTGATGAAAGGAGAAAGGATCGCTGTAAAAAGGATTTACTGTTGAGTGAGGATCTTCTATACCTTCTACACCTGTTACTTCTGGTACCATATTCCTTAGCATATTTTCCACACCATTACGAAGTGTGAAATAACTTCCGGCACAACCAGAACAGGCTCCACTCAACTCTACAATTACAATTCCTTTTTCGAAGTTTATAAAATTTATAACACCTCCGTGTTGTTCTACAACTGGAGTTACATATTCATTTAAAATTCTTACAATATGTTCTACAATCTCACTATGGGTTCGTTCAGTCATAAGACCTCCTAGTAATTACTTAGTGTAGCATCAGTGTGGAAAGTTGTCAAGTGGTTTATAGATCCTTAAGGTCAACAGCATTTTTTGCCATTTTACCTACAGTGTCGCTAGGACGACCTGGATTGCCTTTGAGATTCTTAACATCGTCTACTTCACTTGATTTAAACTCAATCTTTTCTTGATCAAAGTTTGTAACAAGTTGCTGAAGTTTTGGATCAGCATCATATGCTGCTTTAAAAACTTCGTAATTAAACTGGCCACGGCCTTGGTTTTGCATAAACTTATCTAGTTTAATCATAGATAAAGCGGCAACTCCTGCCGCTTTTTGTTGTCTTAGAACAGTATAAATGAAGTCGCTATCTACGCCTTCAGAGACTAATTCTTTTTTTTAGAACTTTCGTTCATTTGGCTCCACTGTTCATCACAGTCTGCCTTTGACATACCTAGTGCCATATACTTCTTACAGAACGCATCTTTTGACATTTTTTCAGCATCGGCCATCATTTCTTTTTTAGAAGCGCCTTCGCTGATAGGCTTGCCTTTGATGTTTTTAGACTCACGCTTTTCTCTGCCAGCTTCTTCTTCGCCACCTGCTGCTGCATCATCTGCTTCAAAGTCGTCGCCTTCTGGTTCAATGTCCATATCCATATCATCGCCGTCGACAGTTGGTTCCATATCCATATCGTCGTCGCCCATTGTATCCATTGGTTCAGCTTCGCCTGTTAATTGTCCAACACCTTGTGTTAGCGAACCACGAGTTGATTCCATTGCTGTATACATCGCTTCAAGTGCTGGCTTTACAGTGTTTGTAAATGTTTCACTTGCTTCTGAACCCATTTCATCGCGGATAGCGTCTGCTAGTTCTAGCATTGATTCTGTTTGCATTTCAGCTGTGTCTTCCATCCAACCAGTAACACGGTCGACCATATCTTTTGCTGCCATTACAAGTTCAGCTTTATCTTCTTCGCCTTCATTTACTTGTTGAATCGCTTCGTCAATTGCTATTGATACATCATCTCTTTCAGCCAGTGCAGCATTAAGAACATCAAGGAAGAGTTTGTTTTTTGAATATTCTTCTTTTTGTACTGCATCAAAACTTTCAGTAGTTTCAACATTAAAAACTCTTGTGCGAATTTTGTTTCGAGCATCTTGAAGTTGTTCTGTTGTAAATGCATCAATGTTTATTTTTGAGCCAAAGCGTTTTGCTAGACTTTCATTCAGCGATTTTGCTGTAACTGGTTTTGTAAATTCTCTAATGTTCATTATCTCTTCCCAAATGAATTGTTTATATGTTATTTATCTCTAAGAAAAAATATATCTGTCTAAAATGTTTCTTACGCGATCTGATTCTGCTAAAGCAATATCCAATCTAGTTTCCCTAATATCTCTTTTGAAGGGATCTGTTGTAGTTTTTAAACTATTTTTGTAAAAAATTGCATCATTATAATGTTTTGACATCTTTGTTTCTAATGACATTACCTTTTCTACAACATCTTTTCCTACTGCAAGATTTTTTGCTATAGCTAGAGCAGTGCTCTTAAATTCAGTTCTCACTACCTGCCTATTTTCTTTTGCATTATATATAAGATATCCTTTAGGACTTTTGCGTACTACAATATGTTTGATCCTGATGGAATTACCTTTTTGATGCGGGATTGGTACAGATTCTAAACCTTTATTGACAATTTCATCTAATTGTCTAGCAATATATTCAGAATTCATTTGGCATCACCATAACAGTTCCGTTGTGCAGTAACTTACTTATTACACTCTTACGAATAAGGTTATTGATAATGACTTGATCTCTTTCATCAAATGAACTCAAGGGTATAGGTCTAGTGATAGACTCTAACAAGGACCTTTCTTCGTTAGTAACAAATATTTCAAAACTTGTAATAAGTTCGTTTAGCTTCATTTTATTGCTGCCAATTGTTGCTGTAAATTCTTGAGTTGCATTTGGGTAGTTTTAATTTGCTGTTGGATCTGCTTTTTCATCATATTCTTTTGATTCGGATCCATACCCATTTGGTCAGGTGCGCCCATTGGTTGTTTGTTCTGACCCATTGTTTGTTGATTTTGAGGAGGATTATTTTCTAAACCTAATTCATTTATTTTCATATTCTTCCTCCTCTGCCGCTTCTAGCGCCTGTGCGCTTGCGTGGCTTGATTCTGCGCCTACCAGTATTAACTTTTGCTAATCTCTTAGTAGTAGGACTTGTTCTAAACGTTCTGGAACGTTTGATGTCAATTGTAGAGCCTTTACTTCTTCTTGTTCTCTTTAGTGTGTTACTAGCACTCATTTTTTTAGGAGCATTACAAGTTGCTGCCTTTGCAACAACCCTGCCCTTTCTTGGCCCACTTGTGCATCTATACTTTCTTGCAACGTGTCCTTTTGTACCAGACCTTTTTTTATGACCGAAGACTGTTGCTACTCCTTCTGTAATCTCGCGTAGTAACATTAACGTCTCCTTTTATTCAGAGCCTGCACTCGACGACTTGCTGGATTGATACGTTTAGTTTTACGTGCTTTTCTTGCCATCCTAGCACCTAATCTTGCTTTTGTTCTTTTGAACTGCATACGCTTTTTGATATCAGGTGCTGCAAAACATTGAGCCATTTTAGCTACTACTCTATTTTTGCGTGGGCCTGAAGCACAACGATATTTACGCACAACCTTCTTACCAGATCGAGCCCAGGTTTGACCTTCATCAAGGTCCTCTATTTGGTCAATAAAAAACTCACGTAGTAACATACAGTTATTTATGTGAGTTAGGATAGGTTTATAAGTATAACGACAATAGTTGATAGCAATCCTGCAATAATAGTGCCTGTGGCACCTATCAATACTTTTGTCATAGAAGCTTGGCCAGTTGTAATTAATTCAGCAAGGTCGTCAACTTTTTCTTCAACTTTTGTAAGTCGTCCTTCAAGAACTTCGTAACGTTGAGCGCATAGATCAACGTGAGCTTCTAAATTCTCTCTTTCTAATTGAGTTGTCGACACATCATTCTCCATAAAGTAAACTCGTAGTTAGCCTTTAAATTATTCTTTCTAATGTGCCTGGTTACTAACGTAACATTATTATTTATCATCTGAAGTAAAAACTAGATTAATATCGTCAGGATTTTTGGTATCAAATGCTTGTAGATCTAAAGAAATATTTTCATCTAAACCTGTAATAATAGGTATTAAATGAAAGTCTTCATTTAAAATGTCTACAGATAATGCACCTTCATACTCTATATCAAAACTATAACGCCAAAGTTTTGTTACTTTCTTATACTTTTTTCCAAAATTTATATCTTGCGGTATTGAATCTAGGATTTGAGGTGCTTTGATATATGTAGGATTAACTCTTAATCCTATTGTCTGTAAAACTGTGTGAAAATTTTGTTGCTGGCGTACTTTTTTTGGATCATCTCCCCTACGAGCCCGTGTTTCAGTTATATCTACTAGAGTGTATAAATCAAATCTCATATCGTATTTAAAGCCATAAAAAAAGAGCCCACATAAATGTGAGCTCTTTGATGTGCCTAAGCACGGTCCCTAAGGTAGTTAGGATTTATGGATTGCCAGTGAATGTTGCAACTGCGCTTAGTGCTTGACCTTTTACTGTCGCTGCATAAGCTGAAGCATCTGGACCGCCTTGGATAGCAAAGTGCATTACACCTGCGTTGTTTGCTGTACCTGCTACACCTGCAATTGTGTGGCCGTCTGTTTCTAGTGCTAAACGGATAGCTGTTAGAGCTGCATCGTCTGCAACTGCTGCGTCTGTTACTAGAACTGTTGTTGTTGGGCCTAGGCCGTTACCAGCTTTTGCCACTGCATTATTTGTTACTTCTGCCATTTTATTTCTCCTATATCTCTAATGGCAAAACGCACTTTCTTGCGTTTTGTATAATATTATTTATCAAATATAAGAAAAATATAGGTTTATCAGCGTTTTTTTGCTCTGGAATGTAAAGCTCTAAGATTTTGTACAAAAGCAGGACCTGCTTTTACTATATCGTCTAGCATTTCAATTGCTGGAAGATATGCATTTACCATACTTGCACTTGCTGCCTTATTATCCTTTGCAGCAGATAAGAATTTTTTAGTTAGTGCAAGATTTTTATCACCTACTAGATATCTGTACAATGCAAGATCTCCCTGACTTACAGAAACATCTGGAATACTTACTGTAGGTTCTGGATCAATGACATTTGCTTTTTCTAGATTTTTTATTGCAGCAAATTTTTCAAAGTCCTCGATAATGTCTGAACTTCTTAACTTAGCTCGTACAGCAAATATCAGTCTAGTAGCTAGTAGTCTTTTTTCTGCTTTTGTAAGTTTGCCGAAATTAGATAAGTTTCTTCTTATGGCTTTATAATCAGCATTTGTAATGCTTAAAGAACTTTCTAATTTGATAAACAGGTTTGCAACCTGCATAGGTTGTCTACCTTGTCCTAGATATTGAATGTATCTGTTCAAATCTAAAATAGGTAATTTTGTTTTTGCTTTTAATTTTTTTGCTGCACCAGGATCTTTGAGCTTTGCTTGGGCACTGTCATCACCTACAAGGAAATAGATAAAATTGTACAAGTCAGTACCCATTATACGGTAATACTTGTAAAGCTCAAAACCTGATGTTTTTTTACAATACCTTTGTACATAACCTTCAAAGTCTTTGTACTGACGCATTGTTTCTAAAGCCAACAGAGTTAAGTATAACCGTTCACAACAATCTGTATAAGTCAGCTTTCTAGAGCTGCCATTGTCTTTGGTCATTCTTGCTTCGTGTAGGTCTTTAATAAAATCCATTAGCCTCTAGCCATTTGGTCAGCTTGTCTTGCAATTTCATCATCGTCAGGCGCTGCGTCCATATCGTCATCATCTGGCTCTGCTTCTGGTTCTTCGGGCTCAGGCATTTTGACTGCTCTAGCCTGCTTTGCTTTAGCTACAATATCTTCTAGTTCTTCCTTATTAACTCCTGCTTTCTTGAGTGCTTCTGCAGGTGTTTTTGCTTGACCGTCTGGCAATTCAGCAAGCATCGTGCCTAGCATACTTGCCTTGTTCCAAACTGCATCATCTGGCCATTTTACACCCGAACTTGGCTCTAAAGAATTTGTAATTTGTCTACCTAGTCTGCGAATTTCTACAAACTTTCCTGCGCCACGATCGTAAATAGAATCACGTGGTCCTTCTGTTACTTCATTAATTTTCATTTCTATTTCCTTAATTTGGTTGCCATCTTGTACGTGGCACTAGTTTAGTTTTTGATCCAAGGGCAACGTAACCTTCGCCGCCTTTTTCGCCTTTTGTAGTTGCCTTAACGTCTGCGTCAGCATCGTCTAATTGATCTATGATATGATCCTTAACAGACATAATTTGTTTTACAAGCCCTAGTATTGCTGCTAGACCGTTCGTTTGTTTATCTAGTTCTGCTAGTTTTGCTTGCTGTCCTTGACTTACTTTTGATGTTTTCAGCCAGTCAAAAAACCCTGTTTCTAATTTATCTAACTGCCTTGCTCTAGTCATTTGATTAACATAAGTGTAAATGATTCCTGCGGGATTACTTAAACCTTTTGTTCCTTGCAGGAATGTATCTACTGCTTTAGAGCTACTTTGCACTCTTTTCCTTATGCTGTCAACCTCTTTTGTATTCACTTTAGGTTGATGTGTGACATATGTTTGTCCTAGCACTACTGCGTCTTGGGAATTAAGTTCTTTTACATCTTTAATAGGTGTGCCCGACTTGCTGCCCCACTCGTCAAACTTTGAATGGACTACTACACCGACTTTTGAACCTGCTATGCGTCCACCAAGAGGGCTTTTCGTGTCGACTGTGTATTTGACGTTGTTGGGCTCGAATTCTACTGCGCCGTCAGTAGTGCTAAAAGGTTTACGTGGACTGTATAATAGATCGCCATATACATATCCTCTAAAGTTTGGCGGTGTAGCCGCTTTCATTACGTTAAACACTTCAGACATTTCCTCACCAAAGTCTGCTCTCCAAGGTTCTTCTTCTACACCTTTACCTGAGTTTTGAATAAATTTGTTTAGGTCTTCTGCAGAAGTTGATTTATTTCTACCCCAACCATTCTTGCCTACTAGAACAAAAGTGCCGTCTGGTTCTCTACCCCAATAGATAGTTGGATTGCCGTCCCACTTGATAGCAACATCGCCTGAATCTGAACCTAGCTTTTCAAGGATGTTTGCGGCTTCTATGCCACCTTGTGACCCTTTTACAAATACAAGATCTTCTAGGTGTTGGTATTCACGACCTACTTTCGCTGCTTCTGTAATTGTATTACCTGTGTATTGAAAACTAGATCCTACAAGTTGTCTCTCGTAAGGGTGCTTGCCTCGCTTCTTTTTAGCAGGCATTGGATCCTTACCTTTGACTTGATCGGCTGCTTTGCCGCCGCCTTTTATTTCGTAAAATCTCATCTTACTAGTGTGCTCGCTAATGTTATAATTCTATTCAGCTGACGATCAGCAAGTGTTTCAGGTACTGACTTACCTTCTTTTTCCATTGCTTCTTTCCAAGGAGCAATTAGTTCTTGATAGTTAGGATCACCTTTAATCTTTGCAAGCATACTTTCTACAGTGTGCGTGTCTGCTTCAGTAGCACCTTTGCCTAATAGGACAACTGCAATATCGTTCCAGTTATCTGCAACTACTTCGTCGCCTTTGTTTGGATCAACTACACCAAATTTAGGACTAAACTTGTAGCCTCTACCTCTTGCAATACTAGACAATAGTATAGCTCTGTCCTTGCCTGAGTATTGTTCTGTGCCGCCACGTTTAGATCCACGTTGTAGGTCTGGGTTGTCTGTGAACATAAAGTCTGTTTGCACATAGCCTTCGCCGCCTTGTATAGGAGCACGGAAGTGAACTTGGTCGCCTGCATTGTGTATCCAGCCGCCTGTGAACTTGCGACCTTTGTTCATTATTTGGTCTTCTGGAATGCCTTGACTCTTGCACCACGCTGTGAGCTTTGCAATTAATTCTTCTTTGGTTACTTTGTTTGCATCTGTGTTTAGATCTAAGTCGCCTGAACTATTCTTTTCAAATGATCCGTCTGGGTCTGACTTCTTACCTGTAGTACCTAACCAATCTTCTTCATCAAAAGTCAATCCTGTAATCTTTTCAATAAACTGAATTGTTGGATGTACAGCCTTTGTCGGAATACGCTGTGTAAGCGGACCTTCTTCAGTTTTGAAAACATTACCGCCTTCTTTAAGAATCGTCATTCTTTCTACCTTCAATTATTTTGTTTATACTTCTGCGGAATTTGCGAGGATCACCTGATTTAATACTGTTAATAAAACGTCTTTCTAATTCACTTGCTGTATCAAAATCATAAGAAGAATGTATACGGCTCAATAAATTTATTGAACTTTCAATTATATTATTAGCAGTAGCTTCAATAAGATAATCTTTATCTTTGCTACCGTGAACTGTGTTCAGTTCTTCTAATATAGATCTTGTACGTTTTTTCATTTTTTCATTCCGTATAGTAGTATTGCGCATCTATTACAGTATTTAGTGTCTTACAATAATAAATATTTAAAACATTGGAGGGTAATCTATTGTCTATATCTAAAATGCGTTTTGAAGAACGCTCCTTACTATTTGCGAAACTATCACAGATAGCTTATAATAACATCAAAAAGGCAAAAACACAAGCAGAAAAACTAGGTTTTACAGAAGTAGAATTTTACAACAAAGACGGAGCTCAAGCATACCGTTTTGCTAATAAAGACGATATGGTGATTGCGTGTCGTGGTACACAACCAACAGAGTTTAACGACATTAGTGCAGATCTAAAAGCAATGCCTGTAGTAGCAGAGACCATAAGCCGTGTGCATCAAGGATTTAAATCAGAGGTAGACGAGTTATGGCCTATGGTAATGGCAGATCTAATGTCAAAACAGCCAAAACAAAAACTATGGTTCTGTGGACATTCACTAGGTGCAGCAATGGCAACTATAATGGCAAGCCGTTGTTTGTACAATAATAAAGTTCCTGATCCTGTAGAACTATACACCTACGGTTCACCAAGAGTAGGCTGGAAGAAATACTGTGTACATCTTGGTGTAGAACATCATCGTTGGGTAAACAACAATGACATAGTCACAACTGTACCCCTACGTATTATGGGGTATACACACCACGGAACAGAACACTATCTAAACGCATATGGTAATGTAAGAAAACTTACTGCTATGCAAAGGTTCAAAGATCGTATGCGTGGAATTTGGATGGGTCTAAAACACGGCGGAGTAGATAGTTTTTCAGACCATTCTATAGGCAACTACATAACCTATTTAGATCTTTATGCCAAAGGCAAGGAAAATCCACAGCACTAAGACTTACGAATACGACGATTGTATTCTAATGCTTCTTGTAGTATTGACAGCTCAACGTTATCTCGTTGGGCTGTTCTTATGAGTGCTTCTACATCTTTAGGAAAGCAATGTCCGCCGAAACCTCGTTCTTCAGTTACAACACTATGACTGTCGCCTATGCGTGGATCTATCACAGTATAGTGTGCAACTGCACCGTAGTCAACATTTAATGCTTTGCACAAATCATACAATTGATTAAAGTATGCAACCTTTAGTGCAAGGAAACTGTTGCGGGCATACTTGGCAAGTATAAGTGCTTCAGGATCGCAAACTTCTACTTTTACATCAAATATCTTTGCCCAAAAGTTACAGCCTTTGCCTCCCATTAGAATAAGTTCTTGAGAACGTAGGTCTTGTTCTGCGCTATCAGCACGTAGAAACTCAGGAGAAAATGCAATAGTTTTTTCTGGGAACGTGTCAACAAGCATCTGCCAACCTTCTACACTAATAGTTGATTTAATTAGTATAGGAACGTTAGGTGATGATTCAACAACTTCGTAAACGTGTTTCATTTCACAGCCGCCGCCTGCGTTCGAAGGTGTTGGTACACAAACAATTACTGCCTCTGTGTCTTCTGCAATAGGGAAGTTCCAGGCTGCATAAGCTGGATCAACAATGTCTATTTCGTGCGCTTCTTGTAGTAGAGCGTTGTGTGCTTGTCCTACTGGACCGTAACCAGCAATAGTAATATTCATACTTTATATTATACACGAACTGAAATAAAAGTCAAGAAAAAAGGCAGCTCGTCGTTGCTGCCTTAACTTCTTAAATCCCAATTGAGTTAGGAACAATTATCCAATGTATT
>Ga0255762_10000208_pt1 | contig 52697 bp, 88 predicted proteins | sample 101ome_16_FD_179962 | JGI IMG/M metagenome (GOLD analysis project Ga0255762, IMG submission 179962) | Coastal salt marsh microbial communities from the Groves Creek Marsh, Skidaway Island, Georgia - 101401AT metaG (version 2) | ecosystem: Environmental > Aquatic > Marine > Intertidal zone >...
GAAGGTGGTAACATATGGCCAGATGAAACTGAAGATTTTGATCAAGCTATTATTCCTGATATGATGAAGCAGGTCAACAGTGTTCTTGCTAAAACAGGAGCAAAAGCATTGCCTATTGGTTCAGGTGCTACACCTACACCAGGCAAGCGCAGTGGTGACTTGGATATGATTATAGACGCAGGCAAACTAGGCGGACACTTCAAAGTAGCAGATGCGAAAGCCGCAAGAGTAGAACTAGAAAAACTGTTTCAGCAAGCAGGCTTTGACACAAAGAAAAGTGGAACAAGCGTACACGTCAAAACTAAAGTAGGTGGTGCGGCACAGCAAGTTGATATTATGGTTGTTGACAATGGTGAAACTGCACAGAAGTTCCATGTACATGATATTCCAAAAGGTTCTCCATACAAAGGTATACACAAGCAAATTATGATTGCAGACCTTGCTAAAGAAAAAGACATGAAGTGGAGCCCTTACAAAGGTTTAGTTAACAGAGAAACAAATGAATTAGTTTCAAACAACATGGATGAGATTGCAAAACAACTGTTAGGTCCAAATGCAACTGCAAAAGATTTAGGATCAGTTGAGTCAATTGTTAAAGCTAATCCAGAAGCACAGGCTATTGTTGACAAATATGAAGGACCAGAAAGTCCTAACCCAGTATGGCAACAAAAGAAAGTACAGCCTAAAGAAAACAATGAGATAGTAAATGCGTTTCGTAGAATTCAAGAAGTATAAAACAGGACCTGCTGGTCAAGCTAAAGGTAAAGACAAAATGCCTAAGGCTAAGTCAGGGCGTAAGGATCATCCTTTGCATGGCAAACTTGTAGGTGAAGGTTTACTTGAAGCAGATGCCAGAATACAACATGCTGAGGACATTGTATTTTGGGAAGGAAGCAAAGGTGCCATGCGTGTTTTAAAATCACTCAGAGACATGGCAGGAGGGGAGCATAAAAATGTCACACTCAAATGGGATGGATCTCCCGCACTCATTTTTGGTCGCGATGAAAATGGAGAGTTTATACTTACAGACAAAACAGGATTTAACGCAAAGACAACAAATGGTCGTGCAAAGAGCCCGGAGGAACTTGAGGCAATCTTACTCAATAGGAGCGGAGGCAAAAACAAGGACGATCCAGGGCGTCAGGCGTTTGCACAAAACATGAAAAGTATTTTTCCTAAGTTTGAAAAAGCATTGGACAAAAACTTTAGAGGTTACTTCAAAGGTGATTTGTTGTATTACACAACTCCGCCAGTTGAAGATGGACACTATACATTCCAACCACAAATTGTAAAATACAATATCGATACAAAGAGCGACTTAGGTAAACGAATTGGACAAAGCGATACTGGCATAGTTATACATAGAGAAGTAGATGCAGAAGGTAACGAAAGTGCATTCCGTAGCATGGATGCATTTAAAGGCACAGAAGTTTTTGTTGTGCCTAGTGTAACAACAGAAAAGCCTGTAGAGGTAGATACTGCTACACTAGACAGAGCTGAATCAATTGTAAAACAAAATGCACAAGGTTTAGATGCAATGTTGGACGAACCAAGTCTAAGAGCAAAACAACTTACAGACCTTCCTAAAATATTTTATGCTTATATAAACAGTAAAGTTGACACAGGATTAGATAATTTAGGCAAGGACTTTAGCACTTGGTTGTCTCAATCTAAACTAAGCGAGCGTAAAAAAGCAAATGTTCTGCAATATATAAAAGAACATATGAATCATTTTAAGTCTATGTGGAATGTAGTAGGTGCAATCCAAATGGCTAAAGACGATATTATTGCAAAGTTTGATTCACAAGGTGGAGATGTCAAACAAAGCATTAATGGTAAACCTGGAGGAGAAGGCTATGTACTAGCTCATCCTAAAGGTGATATTAAACTGGTGCCTCGTGCATCATTCTCCGCCGCAAACAGAGCAGTTCAACGATAGGAGCCAAAGATGAAAATTAATGAACTATTAAAAGAAGGACCAAGTTTTGCTGATCTAGGCCTAAAAGGTTTAGGTAGTGAGCTTGACAAAGACTACGACGATAAAGAAGTTTTTAAACAACCGCAGGTAAGTGTACAATTAAGAAAAATTAGTGACTATCCAAAAGGCGGAGAAGTTAAAACAGATGACGGCAAAGCTATTCCTGTAAGCCAGGATCAAGCAAAAGCTATCTTGCAAAGAGGCTATATAGGTATAGCACCACTACTAGGTATCAAACCTAAATATGCAAGAGATCCAGATGCGGCAGACGAAGTTATGAAACAAATTCAAATGTCAGCAGGTTTAGAAAAGGTAATAGCAGGACTATAAATGATGTTAGAATTTGTTAAAGAAATCCACGAAGCAAGAATGACTAAAGGTGGAGGTAATCTTAATACCCTTACCTATACAGATTGTTGTGAGCGGTTATTTTTAACAGTTTTAATATTAGAAGTAATGCGTAAGTATCCAGGCTTTGCAGGTAATGTCAAAGAGTATGCTAGACGTACAGATGGATATGACACCTATAAAACCTACAGAATACATGGCACTGATTTATATAACCTTGCATATTTTGTTAATGGAGATGATGCTGTTTTAGGTAAATTAAAAGATCCAGGCTCCGCAAAAAGACTTAGAGCTAAAACATCATTTCCGTTAATGCAATTCAACGGTTATATAAAACAACTCAAAATAGGTTCAGCCACAAAGGCAAATGAATTTATTATGAGATTAGAAAGCAGTCTTAACATTACCAACGCTGACTACAAACTATTGCGTAGAAACATTTTACAATATGATAGACTGTCAACAAGAGACAAGCAAAATACTATCACAAGATTATTACTAGCGGCTAGGGCTAAACTTAGAAACAGTGATATCATAGATGACTTTAGTAAACTTACAAGTGTAAATGATCTAGAAACAGCTAGAGTGCAAGATAATGAACCAAAGGTAAGTGTTCCAGATATTAGTCCAACAGCAAGAGATTTAAGTTTGTATAGATATCTAGTTGGTGTAGACAATCTTATGAAAACAAAAAACTTTTTAAACCTTGCTAAAGACGGAAAAAGTGTTCCTGGACAGTTTGTACAAGGTTACTTACCTGCTATAAAAATGCTAGATGATATAGTAAAAGCAGGCCCTGCATACATAAATTTGCTAAGATCACTGCATCAGAGAGCCAAAAAAGCATCTAAATAGCCTATTTTTTCCTAAAAGACTAAATACAATATAAGAACTTCACAGAGTAGTGAAGTGCCACATTAACGAGAAACAAGGAGAAAACAATGGCGGCAGTAACAAGAGTAAACGGTTTGGGTCATGCACATGCAACCCTATATTCAACAGCAAACTTAGGTTTTTACGTAATCGACGCAGGAGCAGACTGCTCAGGTAAAGGCGGAATTGGTTCTACATTAGAAGCAATCGCACAAGCAGTAAATCCAATTGCTTTCAATTCAGAAGGCACAGCGGGTTTGATCAACGTTGTAGTTGATGGTAGCCAGCATGACGCGGCTTCACTAACACGTATCATCCAAGATCTAGGTACAGTTGACTCAGTTGACCTATCAGGTGCAACAGCAACAGCTGGTGGACAGTTTATCGTAAGTGCATAATAACTTACTTTAATAGTTTAGAAAAGCGCCACTTTTATGTGGCGCTTTTTTTATGGCATGTAAATACATGGTCATGAGATTCAAACTTACAACTACAGTTGATATTACAGAAAGCAGAGCTCGCAAAGGTGAAGACGAGGTTGCTTACGGACAACAGCAAAACTATATGACAATAGTAAATGTTTTGGGTTTACGCTGTAATATAGACCCATTAGACAGCCCACAATCTAGTGTACTTGAATCTAGTCTAATTAATTCACAACCGCAAAAGGTTTGGGAATTTAAGTTTGAGACGCCTGAAGAAGCAACTAGTGTTGAAATAATGCAAGAGGATTTTGAATTAATTCCATTTGTAAACAACCTTACCGAAACAACAACTTTTAGACAGCCAGTATTCACAACAACAGGTAAAAAGCCAAACATTATGTTTGAAATTCTAAAGTAGATGATAAATATAATATAACGTTAGGCAACAACCATTAGGCACAAAGAAGGCCCCTTGCATGAACCAAGCAACGGAGATAAGAATATGGCAACTAGCCAACTTGAAAAAGAAAACTTAGAAGCACACGTAGACTTATGCGCCCAACGCTATGAAGTCTTAGAAAGTCGCCTCACAAAAATTGAACAAAAAGTTGAAGATATTCACAAAGATATTACATCTGGTCAGCAAAGTATGACAAAAATACTTATTGGTACAGCTGGCACTATAGTTGCTGGACTTTTGTCAACAATCGTAGTTGTAGTCCTAAACATCAATTAAAAACTAAATACTATATGAACTTAAGAGAGCTTACATCTGACCTTATGCTCGAGAAGCAAATCTGGGCAAGATCTGGTAAAAAAGTGGTTAGGAAATACAGATGTGCTGGCGGACAGCGACATGGACGTATTGTATCCACACCAGCTCAATGCTTTAAGCCTAAAAACTTAAAGCGTAGGGTAACTGCGAAAAGAACACAAGCAAGATTAGGTAAACGTATAGCACGAAAGGCTCAACGTACTAAACGTCATAACGCAGTAAGTAAGCGTGTAAGAATGATGAACAAATCGAGACGCTAATGCAGTTAAGAGAGTTTTATACAATTGAAGAACCAACAGACGAAGCTGTTACAGCTATTTGGTCTAGGACGGGCGGTAAACAAGTTCGTAAATACCGTTGCACAAGTGGAGTTCGCAAAGGACGTATTGTTAGTAAAGCCGCTACGTGTAATGCTCCTGTAAATCAGAAAGCAAAAGTTACCCTAGCAAAAACAAAACGTAAAAAAGGCACACAGCTAAATATTAAGACAGCAAGGACTAAGAGAGTTAATCCTGCTAGTAAAAGATTAAAAAGAATTAATTTGAAACCTAAAAAGAGATTTTCAGGACGTAGGAGAATCAAATGAGATACAGTGAGTTTAGTGAAAGAAGAGGTTTAGGTGGCCTTGCGAAACTAGGCAAGGCTGTAAAAGATTTAGGTAGAAACATAGGTGGAAAATTTGGTGGAGGCAATATGGCCGGCGGAGGCAGAATGTCTCCAGGTACAAGCACTGCAAAACAAGCAGAGATACCTAACACTACTCCAATGATGACACCTACACTAGGAAATCAAACTCCACCAGAAGCACCTAATGCAAAACAAGACGGAGCACCACAACAAGGTCAAACTCCACAAGGTCAAACATCAGACGATAATCCTGATGCGAAAAAAATGATACAGCAACAGAAAAAGTTGCTACAACAACAGATAAAAACAACGCAACAACAACTTCAGGTAATGAAGAAGCAACTACAAACGTTAAAGTAATGAAACTGAACGAATTGATATCAGAATTTAGTATTGCAATGAGCAATGAAGAACGTAAAGTCCTTAAGAGCATTAGAGGGGTAATGCCTATGGAAAGTTTTGATGAACGAGAACAATTCGTTATTGAAGGGCTTATACGTAAAAGTTTAGTAAGTAAAGTACTTAAAAATGGTTACACAATGGTAGTTGCGAATGAGTATCCAAAAAATACGTGAAGAATTAAAGAGCCTTATAGAAGAAGGTGTAAAAAACCTGCCCGTGCCTTATGCAAAAGGCAACAGCATACGTATAGGTTCAATGGTAGTTAGAAGTTCATCACACGGACACCTTGTGTATGATATAGAAGAAAATAAGAAAATTGCCCATTGTTTTAGTAAAAGAGCGGCTATTGCTATTGCTAAGAATATAGCTGAAGGGCGTAACAAAAACATAGTAAGAGAAGTTAAAACTATTGACGACATGCTATCTAAGCACTACAATGACGCATTATTCTTCAAACATGGGCTATATACAACAAAAGAAGCTAGTAGAAAAGATATACTAGAGACAAGATTAGATATAAGTATGTATAAAGTGGATGCCTGCAAGCATCAACTTGACCAGTTTATATATAATTAAATGATAAATAACTGTAACAAATATTGCAAGGAAGAGCACTATGAACATTAAAGAAATAAAAACACCAATTACAGCGGCATTGCTAAATGAGAACCTAGCAAAACGTTTTGGAATGAATATTAATTTAGAAAAATTTACACTTGAGCAACTAGAAGATGCTCGTAACAAATTACGTACAAGACTACGTGACATTGAAACTAACGAAAGTTATGATGCAGTTAAGAGCGAAGCATATCAAAAATCAAAACTCTTCCTAGACGTTCTTAATCAAGCAATCAAAGAAGCAGACAAGCCAGACTTTTTAGACTTAGATAAAGATGGTGACAAAAAAGAGCCAATGAAAAAAGCCGCTAAGGACAAAGGCGGAAAGCCTAAGAAAGGCGAAGTACCACCACAGTTTAAGAAAAAGATCAAAGAAGGCGAAGAAGATAAAGCAGAACTTGTCATGGCCGCAAAGGACATGGTAAACAGAGTTACTGGTTGGATGGAAGACACAGCAGAAATGCAATCAGAATCAATGCTAGAACTAGCAGATGCTATCCGTGATGAGATGGGATCAGAAGTTTCAGAACAATTTACAGCAACAGTTAAACCAGCTCTAGAAGGTATGTACACTGCAATGGAATCAGCTCGTGAGTCATTAACACAAGCACTAGGCACTGTAACAGGTGAAGCTGATCCAGTAGAACCAATGGGTGATGAAGAGCCTGCAATGGAACCTACAGTTGATGCAGACGCAGAAGCAGATGCAGATGCAGAAATGGAACCAGCAGGAGATGAGTTTGCGGCAAGCGAACCAGCGGCAGGTGACGAAGAAGAAGGAAGACCTACTAGAGAAAGTATTGAAAGAAGCAGAAAGTTAGGAGCGATTCTTTCAAAAAAAAAGTAAGTGAGGCGGTTGACACCCGTCCGTTGAAAAAGGTTTTAACAGTCCTTTCCCACAAAGACCAAAAAGATTTCACAATAGATGAACTCGATAAACTTATGGCCAACATAGGTAACGTACAGTTTTCATATGATCTTCTAAAGCAAGCATATGATTCTGATCCAGCAATCAAAAAACTAATCAAAAACTTTGATCAAGACAAAGTTACACTAGCCACAGGTGATGCAGTAGATGATTTGCCAGCCGCTGATGCTGACACTGATCAGACTGTTAGCAAGATGGCGCAGAGAGCTACAGATTTAGGTTGACATTCCAACTAAATTCTCTTATAATACAAACAAATAGGAGAAAATATGTCTGACAGAACAGACTCAGAAATTATTGAGCAAATAAAATCACTAATTGAATCTCATGTAAAGCCGTCAGTAGCAAGCCACGGTGGGAACATTGAATTCATATCATACAAAGATGGTAAACTAGATTTACAATTAGGCGGAGCCTGTTCAGGCTGTGCTGGTAGCACTATGACTTTAAAGTTTGGTGTTGAAAACATGATTAAACATTATGTACCAGAAGTCAAAACAGTAGAAGCATTTGACGATCCTAATTCACAGGTTGATCCTTACTATGCCATGGATCCTTTTATGGACCATTGGGATGAATATGACTTACAAGGAGATAAGGATGAGCCTGCTAAAGAAGAAGTTTGATTATAAACAAATTCATCGTAAACAAGTTAATGGCAGACGTTTGTACGAAACTCCCGACGGGAACGCTGTAGCAAGCGTTACAACAATCTTAGACGCCACTAAAGACAAGACACATCTTATTGCCTGGCGCAAACGTGTAGGCGAAGCAAAAGCACAAGAGATTACAACTGAAGCCGCAGGTGTTGGTACTCGTATGCACAAGTACCTAGAAGATTATGTAGAAACAGGTGAATGGTCTACTCCAGGCAGTAATCCATATGCTCAACAAGCACACAAGATGGCTACACAAATTAAAGAACGTGCATTAAATCACGTAGATGAAATATGGGGTAGTGAAGTAAATTTATACATGCCTAAGATGTATGCAGGTACAACTGACTTGGTTGGAACATATAAAGGTGAAGCATGTATTATGGATTTCAAACAAACCAACAAGCCTAAAAAAGAAGAATGGGTAGTTGATTACTATCTACAACTTGTAGCCTATGCAGAAGCTCACAATGAGATATATGGAACTAACATCCGTGAAGGACATATCTTTATGTGTAGCAGAGCATGTGAGTATCAGCAGTTTGATTTATGGCCACACGAGTATGACGAGTGGCGTGAAGAATGGTATAATAGAGTTTACACCTACTACGAAAAAAATATTTAAAAAAAATATCAAAAAAGACTTGACTTTTATATAAAAAGGCTATATAGTAATACAAGTTGTTACAGGAAATTGTTCCAATTACAACTTATGTACTAACAATAACACCATTGGGTGTAGTAAGGAGAAAAAAATGACAGTACAATTCCATCCTCTTGTCACAGGAGAAGCTGACAAATACGTAGATCTAATTAAAGAAAAAGGTCTTTTCCAAAAAAAACTAGGACAAAAAGGTATACTTCAAACAATCCCTTTGAATAAAGTGCGTGACGTTGAAGCCAATAGAGATACTAAATCTGATTGGGCTTATAAAATGATCGTTAAAGAAGGCGGAGTAAATGAAGATATCATGCACCCTATATCAGTTACATTAGGTGACGATGGGTTCTATTATTGTTACGACGGTCTAGGCAGAACAGCAATTCATCAGATGGCAGGTTTTGATACCATTGATGCTTATGTTTCAGAAGGTAATGAAGAACAATCAGCTGAAAGATTCATTAAGATGAACAAGGAGAACAAAAGAACTGTTGATCCTGAGTCATTGTTTGGAGCAGGTTTAGTAGCAGGTAGAGAAGAGCAGGTTCAAGAAGACAAAGCTCTAAAGAAGATAGGACTTCGTGTTAAGGTAAGAAGTAATAAATTCTATGGATCTACAAAAAGTACAGATCCTCATGTAAGGGTACGAGCATTGAGAGCCGCTTTAAAATATTCGCAAGGCGATCTTGACGTTTGTTCTATGGCTCGAGATATAATAGTAGATGCTTATCCTAATGATGATAAATTGAGAGATGACTTTTATGTGGGTATGGTAATACTATTGACTACCTTTGATGTTTTGAGACGTCCTGGAGCCCCATTTGATCAGTTGCAATCTTTTATTACTACTCATGCGACTATGAATGATCAGATTAAATTACCATTCAAAAAAGAAGGTGGTAATCAACACAATGCTGAGTTTGAAAGTGTTGCATATGGTATCCTAAGATTGTTTACTAACAGTAAAATCTGTAAATCAGCAGATAATCTTAGACATAAAACACTTACAGACAAGTTTGATAACTTGACTCCAATTAAAAAAGGATAATAGTTTGAAAAAATCTAAAAAAGAAAAGTCTGAGGACATTCTAGGAATGATACGTGCCAGACAAGGTAGCAGTGCAAAACTTAAAAAGTTCTTAGATGGCTTAGACGAAGATCAAAGCTACAAAGAAACTGACTTATATCAACTAGGATTTGAAGATGGTCAGGACATGGGTAAAGATCTAGCAGATCAACGCCATCGACAAGAGCTTGTTGCAATACGCACAATGATCGATGCATTAATCACTTCAAAGTAAACAGTATAGGGCGGCTTAGGTCGCCCTACATTGTATAAATACAGTAGCAGGAGATTAATATGGCAGTTGTTCAAATATCAAGGATTCAAGTTAGACGTGGTAAAAGAGGCGTCGATAATATCCCACAACTTGCTTCAGGCGAGTTAGGATGGGCAGTTGATACACAAGAATTTTATATTGGTAACGGATCTGTTAGTGAAGGTGCACCAGCAGTTGGTAACACAAAGATCTTAACAGAACACGACAGTATAATTGAATTAGCTGGTACCTATACTTACAAATCAGGTTCGGGTGCTATGCAAACTGGACCAACAGCCACTCAGCCAATCAAAAGAAGTTTACAAGATAGACTAGATGATGTTGTAAACGGAAAGAACTTTGGCATTACAGGTGACGGTGTAACTGACGATACAGCCGCACTTCAAAGAGCAATTAATCAACTGTATCTAAACACCAACTATGCAAACCCAGTTAGCAGAGTAACACTAATACTAGATCCTGGCACATATGTTTTAACAAGCACAATTAGTATTCCACCATACGCAAGTATTCAAGGTGCTGGTACTGATAAGACTGTTTTCAATATTAGTGCAACCGAAGGTTTTACTTTTGTAAAAGGTGACAGTGATCCAATAGACTATAACAACCAAGCAAGATATGTAAGAATGAGTGGTATTACATTAAACCAAACAGTAAGTGGTGTAATGTTTGACGCTCACAGCGTAAGAGATTCAGAATTTGTAGATCTTAAACTTGCGGGTGTATGGAATAGCGGTGATGCAATTAGCTCTGCACAAAAAGGTTTTGATATTATCGGTGATAGTGCGGCAGTAATGAGTAACAATTTAACACTTGACAACGTTGAAATAAGAGCGTATAGTTATCCTATATACAGTGATTATGCTATTAAGAATACATTAATCAAAAACTGTAAGTTTGATACAAATGGATATGGAATCGTGTTAGGTGAAAATATTGTACTAGGACAACTTGGACAAGAACAAGGTCCATCATATCTGCGTGTTCAGAATACTGTCTTTGACGAAATAGCTAGAAATGCTATTTGGGCAAAAGAAGGTACAGACATTAGTAGTCTTAACAACTCTTTTTATAGCGTTGGTAACCAAAGTGGTACAGAGGCACAAAGTACATATGCTGTTTTAAAATTTGATAAAGCAGGTAATACAAGTGCAGGTGACTACTTTAAAAGATTTGATCTACTAAGCTACGACCAACAGTATATATTAAATCAAAAGTTTACTCCTGTTATTGAAGGAACTCATGTAGCGGATCTAAACAAAGGTGCAACTCTTAGTGTAACTAACGAACCAGTTGCTAATAGATATTTTAGATTGCCAGGAGATGCAAACACAAACTATGAAATTGAATATGTTTATCATAGTACAGCATTCCAAGCACACCGCAATGGAATCCTTTATATAACACTAGATGCAGACAATGATAATATAATGGTTAGAGATGAATTTGATTTTGCAGGAACCAACAGCTTATTGAATAACTTCACGCTGAGTGCAAATTATGTAGATGAAAATGCAGACGCAACCAAAGACACAGTAGAAATTAACGTAACAAACACAACAGTAACAGATGCAGGCACAATCACATTTAAGGTAAAATCAAAACGGTAGGCTAGGTGCAGGACAAAAAATACGAAGAACGTTTATCTGAATGGTCAGAATTCAGAAAAACTTTAGAAGATTCTCAAGATCCATTACAGGATGTAATTAACTTTTACAACACTATTCCATTAGTAAGTATCCACACAGATCCTTATGATAAGAATACCTGGCCTACTGCATGGGAATTAATACATGACAATCAATACTGTGACTTCTGTATTGTACTAGGAATGTACTATTCTTTACAATTAACTGAACGTTTTTCAGGTGAAAAATTTGAGATACATATTGGTGTAGATAGGGATAAAACTGATTACTTTTATTTGCTTGTGGTAGGCGATAGAGTACTTGGTTTAAACAGAACTAAACACATCAGCAAGAAACAAGCGTTTGAATACTTTATTTCACAACAGAGTTATCAGATGCATAACCAACAATAAATACCACACTTAACAAGGAGAAAAGATAATGTCAAATGGTACCATGATTGTAAAAAGAGATGGTAGAAAAGAAAATCTCAACATTGATAAAATACATTTTGTTGTTGAACATGCTTGCAATAACCTAGCTGGAGTAAGTAGCTCACAAATTGAAATGAATGCTAACCTACAATTTTACGATGGTATGACAACTGAAGAAATACAAGAAATATTAATCCGCAGTGCAAATGACCTTATCTCTCTAGAAAATCCAAACTACCAATACGCGGCCGCTCGTTTGTTGTTATACGGAATCAACAAACAAGTTTTTGGCAGATATGAACATGTTACTCTCCTTGATATGATTAAAAAGAATATCGGTCGTGGTGTGTATGATGCACAAATTTTAGATTTATATACAGAAGAAGAAATTGCAAAACTAGACAGTTACATTCATCACAAGCGTGATGAGAACTTTACCTACGCAGGTTTGCGTCAGGTAGTAGACAAATATCTCGTACAGGATAGATCATCAGGAGAAATCTTTGAGACTCCTCAGTTCATGTATATGATGATTGCGGCTACACTGTTTGCAAATTATCCAAAGGAAGATAGATTATATTACGTAAGGAGATATTATGACTCGACCTCGCTTTTTAAACTTAACATCCCAACGCCAGTCATGGCAGGAGTGCGTACTCCAGTTAGGCAGTTTGCCTCTTGTGTTCTTGTTGACAGCGACGACACACTCGATTCGATCTTTGCGTCAGACATGTCCATCGGTAGATACACAGCTCAAAGAGCTGGTATCGGCATTAACGCAGGACGTATCAGAGGCGTCAACGCAAAAATCAGAGGAGGAGAAGTAGCACACACAGGAATAATCCCGTTCCTAAAAAAGTTTGAAGCAACAGTAAGATGTTGTACACAAAATGGTGTACGTGGCGGTAGTGCTACAACCCACTTCCCGTTTTGGCATCAAGAAATTGAAGACATCCTTGTGTTAAAAAATAACAAAGGTACAGAAGATAACAGAGTGCGTAAGTTGGATTACAGTATTCAACTTAACAAAACAATGTACGAGCGTTTGCTTGGGGGCGGCGACATTACATTGTTCAGCCCCCACGATGTTCCTGGATTGTATGATGCATATTTTGGAGATCCAGATGCGTTTAAAACAATGTATGAAATGTATGAACGCAAAACATCTATCAAAAAGAAAACAATTCCTGCAATGGATTTATTTTCAGCACTTATTAAAGAACGTGCAGAAACAGGACGTATCTATATTATGAATGTAGATCATTGTAATACACACAGCTCATTCAAAGATACTGTATACATGAGCAACTTGTGTCAAGAGATTACACTTCCAACAAAACCGTTGCAACACATTGATGATGAAGAAGGTGAAATTGCACTTTGTATTCTTTCAGCTATCAATGTTGGTCTTATTAAAGAACTAGATGACCTTGAAGAACTTTGTGATCTTGCTGTACGAGCATTAGAAGAAATTATTGACTACCAACGTTATCCAATTAAGGCCGCAGAAATTAGTACAAAAGCAAGACGTAGTTTAGGTATTGGTTATATTGGACTTGCACATTATCTCGCAAAAAACAAAGTAAACTATGCAGACAAGAAAGCATGGAAACTTGTACACGATTTGACAGAAGCATTTCAATACTATCTACTCAAAGCCAGCAACAGCCTAGCACAGGAGCGTGGTGCATGTGAATATTTTAACCGCACTAAATACAGTGACGGCATCCTTCCTGTTGACACTTACAAGAAAGATGTTGATAATATTGTTGATGGAAAATTAAATTATGATTGGAATGGTTTACGCGATGATATCAAACAACACGGCCTTCGACATTCGACATTGTCCGCTCAGATGCCATCAGAAAGCAGTTCCGTTGTGTCGAACGCGACTAACGGAATCGAACCACCACGCGGATACTTGTCCGTTAAGAAGTCCAAAAAAGGGCCTCTTAAGCAGATTGTTCCGCAGTATCAAACTCTAAAGAACTACTATACACTACTATGGGATATGCCTAATAATGAAGGTTATATCAACGTTGTTGCTGTAATGCAAAAGTTCTTTGATCAAGCTATTAGTGGTAATTGGAGTTATAATCCAACACACTTTGAAAATAATGAAGTTCCTATGAGTGTTATGATACAAGATTTATTAAATACGTATAAGTATGGTTGGAAAACTTCATACTATCAAAACACTTATGATTACAAAACTGATCCAAGTGAAATGAAAGATGAAGAAGAAAAACCACAACCATTAGAACGTTCTGAGTTTATGGGAACGGATGAAGAGTACGATGAATATTGTGAAGCGTGTGCAATTTAGGTTGACACTGCCTTACAAAGATCGTATACTATAGGAAAATTAGGAAAGAGACACACATGGCAAAGACTGTTTTTAACAAAGAAAAAGTTGACTTCACAAAGCAAAATATGTTTTTTGGGGCTGATCAAAATACACAAAGGTATGACACATTTAAGTTCCCTGTGTTTGATAAATTAAATCAAACAATGCTAGGTTACTTTTGGCGTCCTGAGGAAGTAAGTTTGCAGAAAGATCGTGCTGACTATGCAAACTTCCGTCCAGAGCAAAAACATATTTTTACTGCTAACTTGAAGTACCAAACTTTGTTAGACAGTGTACAAGGACGCGGTCCTTGTCTTGCATTTCTTCCGCATGTATCATTACCTGAGCTAGAAGGATGTATTGTTACTTGGGACTTCTTTGAAACAATTCATTCACGTTCATATACACACATTATGAAAAATGTTTATGCTGATCCTTCAGAAGTATTTGATACTATTTTAGATGACGAAAAGATTCTTGAACGTGCTGTAAGTGTTACAAAACATTACGATGCGTTTAATGAAGCAGTTGATAACTTTATGCACAAAGGCAAAGGCACAATGCGTGAAGTTAAAAAGAAATTGTACCTTGCAATGATGACAGTAAATATCTTAGAAGGTTTAAGATTTTATGTAAGTTTTGCATGTACATTTGGTTTTGGCGAACTTAAACTTATGGAAGGTTCGGCAAAAATTATTTCTCTTATTGCTCGTGACGAAGCACAACACCTAGCGTTGAGTACACACATTTTAAAACTTTGGGCGCAAGGTAAAGATGATCCAGAAATGGCAAAGATTGCTAAGTCATGCGAAAAAGAAGTTTACGACCTGTGGCGTGAATGTGTAGCAGAAGAGAAAGCATGGGCAGAATATTTGTTCAAAGACGGTTCAATGATTGGTTTGAATACAACATTGTTACACCAGTACGTAGAGTACATTGCTAATCGTAGACTTAAGGCTTTAGGTTTGCAAGCAATCTTTGATCAGCCAGTTAATACAAATCCGCTACCGTGGACACAACACTGGTTGAGTAGTTCAGGACTTCAAGTTGCACCACAAGAAACTGAAGTTGAGAGCTACATCATTGGGGGCATTAAACAAGATGTAAGCAAAGACTCATTGAAAGGATTTAGTTTATGAGCATAGAAATATGGGGCAAGCCTGCTTGTCCTTCTTGCATGAAAGCGAAGCAATTATGCGAGACAAGAGGTTTCAAGTTTACCTACAAAGAACTTGGAAAAGACTTTGACCGTGAAGAAGTTTTTGAAAACTTTCCGGAAGCGCGAACGTTCCCACAAATCAAAGTAAATGGTAAAGGTGTTGGAGGCTACGAGCAATTTGCAAAGTATGTTGAAGACACAAACTATACAGGAACAGGACACTCTTTATAATGTTAATTGAAGCACCTTATAAAAAAGGGGACACCATCTCTATTAAACTTACTAGTGGCGAAGAAATTGTAGCAAGACTAGATGAAGAAGCAAGAGACTACATGATGTTACACAAACCAATGTGTTTGGTTATGGGTCAAAATGGTGTAGGACTTGCACCATTTATGATGAGCGTTAATCCTGAAAAAGAAAAATATAAATTACTAACCAGTTCTGTTGCTATGGTCAGCCGTACAGATGATAATATATCTAAGACGTATGTTGAAACAACAACAGGACTTAAATTAAACTAGGAGGACAATATGTCAACACACGAACAAATCGTACAAGCGTTTAATAACTACCTCGCTGAGTCAGAAACATTCGAAGATAAGAGTGTTAAGGCCGCGGCCGCAAGAGCTCGTAAAGCTCTAGGTGATCTAGGTAAACTTACAAAGGAACGCCGTAAAGAGATCCAAGAAAAAAAGAACGCAATGTAATTTTTCTGAAAAGGTTTGTTAATTAATGGTTGACAAACCTTTTCTCTTCTGTTATAAATAAACTGTTAATGTTGAAGCAACATGGACACATATCGGACCGCGGGGCAGTACCGCGCAGGTCCACCATAAACACATGAGAGTAGATGCACCTGCTTTCCTGTGCATAGGACAAGGACCGAGAGGTTGCAAGTCATGTGCTTATGATGGGCCTGAACTAGGATCGACGAGTGTAGGAAGTGAAGTGGAGTTAACCGGATGACTGCGTTATTGGTCAAACTTTATAATTGCAAACGACAATTATGCGCCAGAAATGGCAATGGCGGCCTAGATTAGGCTAACGGGGTTGGCAACTTACCTGGCAACAGAAAAGTTGCTTTTTTCTTGACATTTTTGTAATAATATTATATAATAAAGACTTTATGCTAAGGAGTCTTTTAATTTTATTATTACTTACTACATCAGTAATTGCTAATGATGAAACTTGTAGTTGGAATGATGATCCTCCTTGTCTACATCTAACTATACCGTTAGGTAATAGTAATCTTACAGGAGATGCAATTTCTCCTTCGTATGTTATATCTAAAACTGAAATAGAAAAACACAACCTAGTAGACTTACCAAGTGTGCTTAACTTTGTACAAGGAGTTGATGTAGCACAATCTGGAACTACTGGGCAACAAGCATCAATATTCCTAAGAGGATCTAACAGCAATCATACACAAGTTTTGTTAAACGGTATTCCTATAAATGATTTCTCTACACCAACAGGTGCATTTGATATAGGACAAGACTTTATGTTTAATGTTTACCAAATTGATGTCTACAAAGGAAGTGCAGGAGCACATTTTGGTGCAGATGCAATAGGCGGTGCTATTAATTTTATAACAACAGTTGATTATCAAAATAAAGTTAAAGCTGATCTTAACACTGTAAGCGGAAACTATTATGTGAAAACATACAATGACTGGGATATAAGTTTTTCAGGAGGTGTACACGAATCTGAAACACAGTCAGCACTTGCAGGCGCAGAAGAAAAAGATGGTGTAGAAGCAAAGAACATAGGAATAAACACAAGCAAATGGTTTGACTATAATTTACATTGGCGTAATAGTTTTTTTGCTAGAAATACTTTTGCAGAAATAGACGGACATAGTTTAGATATACAAGAAGGCAAATGGGCTGACAATACTTTTTACGCATTTCAAACAGGCTTAGATTATTATAATAAACTAGGAACTACTACACTTACTTTACATACACACGAATATGATAGACAGTATGATGATGCACATTATCAAAGCAACAGCTATATGATAAAAGGTGAACACAAAAAAGATAATTGGGGATTAGGATTTGATTACAAACATGATGAATCTAAAACCAACAAATACCATAACATAGGTTTATATGGAAATTTTAGTTACGATATATTTTCTTATCACTACAGACTAGATGAAGATGCAAGTACCTACAAGATAGGATTCATACAACCTATAAAAGATTTTACATTACGTGGCAATCATTCAACAGGATATAAAAATGCTACAACATGGACAGATAAAGAACACAGTAATACACAAGAAATAAGTTTAGATTACAAAAACTTTACTTCTACATTTTTTCAATCTGATATCGGTGACCTCAACAACCAAGGAATAGAATTAAGCTACAATCAAAAAAATCTAAAACTTTTTGCTAGTTACATAGACAGTGAAAAGTTTGACATAAAGTCTCTTAGACGTCCTAATTATAATTTAGGACTATTACATAATTTAGAAATAGATTCATATAATATTACTACCAACTACAAATACAAAGGCAAACATTTAGATATACACAATTCAAATTGGACTACAATTAATATGCCAGAATTACATCTATTAGATTTAAGTTTTAGCAAAAACTATTACGGAATTAATCTAGGTGTTACAATGGCAAATGTACTTAACGAGCAGTACGAGTCACCGCACGGATTTAGTCAAGATGGACGTTCATTAAAATTTATGATTTCGTCTAGTTTTTGATATATAAGTTTGTGTTGTTCATATGCAACACAATTAAAGTTTTTTGTCGTGGTTGGCAAAATAACTTGAACTTTTTTGAAAGAGAAAGTATACATACTATAGAGCATAATAACCTCCCCCCCATTATGTTCTTACAATAAAAAAAGGAAAGAATAAGCAATGATTAAACAACTTGCCACAGTGGCCTTATTGGCTATGTCTTCTCCTGTAATTGCGGAAGAGGCTTCAGGCCTTAGCTTTTCAGGCGAATTAGATTCTCAGTACAATGTTAACACAGAAGTACTAGATGTTACATTGACACCTAAAGCATCTTATTGGTTAGGTGGTGCAACTGAGTTATCAGTTGGTACAGATTTAACTGTATGGAATAACAACACAGATTTTATGTTGTTGGACCACACAGATACATTACCTACACTAGATTTCAAAGCTGAACATATGATGGACAGCAACTGGAAAGTGTATGGTGAAGTTTCGTACAATTTAGAAACTGAAACAAGAAGCGACATCACAGTTGGCGCTTCATTTAGCTTCTAACATTAGCTGACATGGTCAGTTACTAAGGGTGCTTAACGCACCCTTTTTTTATGGCTATTCCTATAAATACACATATAATGATTGGGAGGTTATTATGAAGTTACACAAGGCATATATTGCACATGAACCTGTGTTTCACAAAACTAGCATAGGACGTAAGCCGTCGACATGCAAAATGAATAAAAGTAAACGCAGAAGTTTCAAAAAGTACAGAGGACAAGGAAGATAATAAATGGCAGAAACAGATGACAAAGGTAAAATGGAGATTCAACTTCGTATACTAGGAAATGAGCTTGTGGCAATTAGAATGGATGTAGACGACTTCAAAATGAAATGGTTAGTCATTGGCGTCATTGCTATTGTTGCACTAGGATGGGCCGCAGGAAACTTTGGGCCGCCTTTAATAGAAATGTTTGGCAGTGAATAATGTGGGCTTTGTTATGGATAGCGTTAACTGCTACTAACCAAATGGAAACATACCATATTGGTAACTATGAAGATAAAGAAACTTGCGTTTCAGCAATGAGTAAAGCAAGTGTGCTTGTCACAGCAAAAGGACAAACTGTAGACTGTATTTGGATTAATGTAAACAAATGACCCAGCACCTTAAAAAATACATAGGTCTTTATCTACTAGGAATGATTGCACTTGCAATTTATTTTGATACTCCGGATGATGATTATCCATTATGGTTATGGTGGCTGTTGGTACCTGTGATACTATGGAAGACACCACCATTTAATATTGGTGATTGGTTTTGGGGACACGTAGCACGTTTTATATTTTGGGCTATGACACCATTAAGAAATCAAGTAATTAAGTTGCCTTGGTGGGCTAGAACTATACTAGCACTGATATCATTCTACTGCTTCGAACAATACGTCCTAGCACCGCTAGGCTATACTATACTGCCATGGAGGATGGATTTAGGATGAATTGGAAACTAGCGACAATAAAAGCATCAGCTGTACTAGCACCAACTTGGACTGTAGCATTCATTACTGAGAAGATGATATACACAATGCCAATGTTAGCCGCCACAACAATTTTTGTAACAGCCTTAAGTTTTGAAGATCTGTTTTCAAAAAAAAACGACCAAGAGATGAAAAACGAATCGACGACGATGGATCCGATGGGTTCGAAGGAAGTTGATATAGAAGGAGAATAATATGTATGAATATAAATGTAAAATATTAAGAGTTGTAGACGGAGACACAGTTGATGTAGATATAGATCTAGGTTTTGGTGTGTGGATGCACAAAGAGCGTGTGCGTATGATGGGCATAGATACACCCGAGTCTAGAACAAGAGATAAAGTAGAAAAGGCGTTTGGATTAGCAAGCAAAGCCAAACTAAAAGAACTGCTACCTATAGGATCAATGCAAGTTCTAAAAACTGAAATAGATAAAAGTGGTGAAGATAAAAAAGGCAAGTTTGGAAGAATCTTAGGAGACTTTCTTATTGACGGCAAACGAGCTACTGATATACTAATCGAAGAAGGACATGCTGTAGCTTACTTTGGAGGCTCCAAAGAAGAAATACAAATGAAACACATGGCCAACAGAGAAAAACTTTTACGTGAGGGCGTAGTCACTTTACCTAGTTAACACAATATTAAGCGATATATACTTTATGATTCCAATAGAAGTAAGAAAATTCGCTGAGGCAAATGACTATGAAGCACTTGCTCCTTATAATAATATTAGCGAATGGGAAAATAGAGACACAAGGAAATTAGGTCCTTATATTCCTGTAGCACTTGCAGATAATTTTCCTGTACCAAACTTTGAAAAACTTTTAAATGAAATTAAACCTTTGCGTGATAACTTTGTACCACATCGCGGAGGAGACGGTACTGGTTGGGAAGCAATAACATTATACGGATTAAGTAGCACACATACACAAGCACATAGCAGATACGGATACCAAGACTACTGCAAAGAAAATCGCTGGACTGATGTATCAGAATATCTACCAGCATGTAAAAAATTCATAAAAAGATTACCTTATAAAAAATTTACTAGAGTAAGGATAATGAAAGTCGCGCCAGGTGGATATATTGCACCACATATTGACAGAAGTTTGTTTGTAGGTGGCGCACTTAATATTGCAATTAATAATCCAAAAGGTTGTAAGTTTTATGTACACCAAAAAGGATATCTTCCTTTTGATAAAAGTTATGCGATATATCCGAATACAGGAATGATGCATAGCGTTGTAAATGATAGTGACGAAGATAGATATCATTTTATTGTACACGGAGAACAAGAACCTGTAATGTACGAATATCAAGAAAACGCTCTAAGAAAAATATGCTCTCAATAAAATATATTTACGTTATTAAGGATACGTTGACCCATGACCAATCGTGGGATAGATATTATATGAAGTTTGGTTGCACTGCTACACAAATAGATTGGGAACATTTTGGAGCAACTAAAAAAACTGTAGAACAGTATTGCCACAACAATGACTATTTGGTATTTGTTCATCAAGGTATAGTGTTTGATGGTAGAACTACAACAGAGTTTGACAAACAAATAAGGAAATGGTTAGATGGCGCTCCTGAGTTTTTAGTAGCAGGGCAAATTATAGACGAATATGAAAGCACAAAATTTAACAATCCTACAATGAATCCAAAATCAGGTACAAAATACTTCAAGCTATGGCCTCAGATAAGTGTAATAAATTGTAAACAATGGAGAAAGGTAAACTTTGCACCTTTGGGTAAAGAAGAATGGATTAACGGAGCAAAACTGCCTAAAATAAAAGTTTCAGAACAAAAGATACATGACACATACACACCTTTGTTTATTGAAAAAGATGAGGGTCATCATTCAGATGTAGATGTGAAGTGTGGTGTTGGTTGGCGTTTGATAGAAAAAAGTTGCCTACTAGGACTTCCTGTGCTAAACATCCCTCAACATGTAAGAAAGACTTATGCATATACCTATCCTGAAGATAACCTTGCAAGCTGGATCACAACACTAAAAATTTACAGAGACAGAGCCAGTAAAAAAATTAATAATGAAAAAATAGAGTTTACAGGACATGAAAAGTTAATCAAAGTTTTAAACAAACAAAAACAACAAGTTTTTATTGGAGACTTTTGCTACTTTAATTCGGAAAAAATCTATGTGCCTAGGTTTGAAGATTTTAAAGAAGATTTATCTAAAGTAGATTGTATTATAAGTCCAACACAAGGTTGGAAAGAAGTCATACTATCTCTTGGAAAAAATGTTATTAAAAATAATTGTGATTATATACACTACGATTTTAGTAAAGACAGAATAGAAGGTAAAGCATTTGCAATAGAACATTGGGATGGTACTATAGAAGGCATGCCAACTACTACTCAAAACGGAGGGCCACTGCCTGCGTGGAATATCAGTGACATAGAAAATCTTCAGCAACAATTTGACAATTGGCCCAAGGCTTGGAAATCATACAAAAAAGCAAAGCACTATTATGTAGTACAAAATATACTACAAAATGTAGACAATATAGTCCGAATGATAGAAAAGAACGGATACGAACGTGTTTTATTCATGTACAGTGACATTTTTGCGTGGTTAAACAGCTATCCTATATATGGACTAGATAATTTAGTGGAAAAACACTACAAAAACGTGGAAAAACTTCAAAAAAGCGTAAAAACATTGCTTTTAGAAGGCACAACTCCTGGAAAATATCCTATGTTTACCAAAATAGGTTGACTTTTAGCGCGACTTATAGTATAGTGTAGACTATGTTAAACAAAATAATAACAATAATAAAAAAGGAGCTTAACATGCCAAGAGTAAACAAAAGTGCAATAGGCACGAAGTTTTTCAAAGAAGGTTCACAAAACCAAACTATTTTAGCAAACTTCTGGGGAAATGGTAAAACATTTACTTCTGAAGATTTAAGAGATATGGACATCCAATCTCCAGGTGCTAGATTAACTGAGCTAAGAGAAGCTGGTTTTAACATCAAAACTACTCCTGTAGAAAGTGGCTACCAAGGTAGACCAGCAGTTGAGTACACAATTCTTAAGAGAAGAACTGTAGCGTAATTAATTTTACCAAAAAACTTGACATTTGCGCCTACTTACTGTATATTAGTAGTTGTAATAGGCAGAAAGGCAGGCGCAAATGACTATGCATCTAGTACGTGGCATGTCCACAATCAATACTAAGAAACGCAAACCCAAAGGCATTACCCAAAGAGATCGTCAGGCACAAATCGAACATGACAAATGGTTACGTAAGATGGGTGTTCATCCTGATCAAATGAAAGCAAGGGGCGAAAGAGCTCCAGTTAATACCATTCCAGATTATAGCAGTGATCGCAACACTGTTCCTACTAGCGATAAGATAGACGGACATTGTCCGCAAAAACAAAGTCATCAGTATTCAGGCGAACGTCAGTTACTAGGTGTTGCAGTTATGCATAAGAGTAATCTTGTACCTGTATTTGCTGACAACAAACAAGATGCAAAAGATATCGCACAAATGCGTAGAAACTAATATGCGTATTAATCTATCAACAAAAACGGAATATATAGAACATGAGGGATATAATGACTCGTAGTACATTATTTGTTGCTTTCTTAGTAACAATGATTTCCACAGGCACTGCAAATACTTTAGTTGCCAGCACAATTCAATTGACAACAAACGACGGTAAGACAGTTTATCTTAATGATGATGGAACAGTCCAAGATGAACTTTTTACACGAGAACAAGATCCAGAAGCATACTGTCTAGCTGAAAACATTTATTTTGAATCTCGAAGTGATTCAGTTGCAGGACAGGTAGCAGTTGCAGATGTAGTATTAAACCGCGTAAGAGATAGACGTTATCCTGCGACTATTTGTGAAGTGGTCAAACAAGGCCCAGTGAAAGAAAGTTGGAAGACTAGACAAGATCCTGATCTAGCTGATCACGAACGAGTGTATTTTCCTGTGCGTAATATGTGCCAGTTCAGTTGGTACTGTGACGGCAAGGCAGAAAATATTGCGGACAAGACTGCATGGGCTCAAGCTCAGTACATTGCTTACACATTAATCTATTCCGAAAAGTATCGCGGAATAACTGAAGGTTCTACACACTATCATGCACACTATGTAAAACCTAGTTGGGCAAGAGAACTTCAATATGTAGGCTCAATTGATAGCCATAAGTTTTATCGTTGGCAATAAGTACTAACATGGATTACAAAATTATAGATAAACTAGTTCCCGAAAGTCTAGCTAATCAGATTGAAACAGTAACCTGTTGGCGTGATGACTTTGCTTGGGGCTATAGAGACCAAACTTCAGGAGTAGATGACAACTATGATCATACAAATAGTTGCATCCAAGAAACCTATCAATTTCAACACGATGTCTATGCACATGACAGAGGAGTTATAAGTCCTCAATTTGAATTACTAATGTCTCCATTGCATTTCTTAGAACATCATATGCAGAGTAAAATCGAACAGCCACAGCGTATCAAAGTTAACATGTTGATGAAAGATGTAGAACAAAAAGACAAGTATCATCCGCCGCATATTGATCTAAGAAATAATACCAAAGCATATAGTATGGTTTATTATGTAAATGATTCAGATGGCGATACAAAAATCTTTGACAAAGTATTTCATGAAAACCCTATTTTTGCTGATAAGTTAAACTACGGAGGATACAAAAATTTTGAACTTATACATAGTAATCCTCCCAAAAAAGGTAGTGCTATTGTATTTGCAAGTAATAGGTTTCATGCAAGTTCTAATCCAGTTGATCACAACCGCAGGGTTATCATTAATTACGTATTCTTCGCTTCAGAAGACTTCTTAACCAAAAACACTTGACCTTTGATTAATACTATAGTATAGTACTAACATTAGGAGGTTACATGGAAACAGTAACAAAAATAAAAGAGTTTCTTGTTCATGAAAAGGACAAGATTGTAGAGTATCAGACCAATTCGTGGGCTGATGCCAAAGTTCAACTGGCAACTAATCAAGAGCAGATTGCAGAATTGTTCTCGAAGGTTGCTTCAATTTTTAATTAAGAGGCTAAAATGAAAGGCTTATTTAAAAGTATTGCAGTTTTAGGTGTCTTGGCAAGTTTGACAGCTTGTTCAAGTTATACTACTATTGCAGAAAGAGACACATATGCTCAACCTAAGTGGTATGCGAAATGCGCTCAGGCTGGCAGTGAAGGATTCTTCTGGTGGAAGAAAGAGTACGTTTATGCTTGTGGATCAGGACAAAGCGTATATCAGCAAGCCGCTGAAGAGCAAATGTATGCTATTGCTATGAATAATTTTGCAAAGCGTATCAACGGTAGAGTAAACAGTGAAACTACTCTAGAATTTAGTAACAATACAAGAGATACTAACACATTTATTTCTTACGTTGTAAATGATACGAGAGTAAGTCAACATCTTGAAGAAGAGCGTGGTACTTACATCTATGCAGGCAATACTTATACATTCGTAAAACTTCGGATGCCTAAAGAAGTATTTGACGGCTTAGTAGCCAACGCAGGTAATAACTAATGGTTAGAGCAGGATTAGGAATTTTAATTCTAGTCCTGTTTACTGCTTGCAGTGGTAAAACAGTAGACTACAAATCACCCTACTGTTATACTGATCAGACTATTGTATTAAAAGATGGTGCAGATGTAAGCAGTGAAACGATTCTAGAATGTAGCGATAGACCTGGCAAACAAGCTGAAATCCAACGAGCTGGTATTGACAAAGCGTGTAGGGAATTTGAATACACTGAAGTAAGATACGGCAAACGTTATTTACAAAGAGGAGTGCAATGTGAATATCCTGACGGTAGTGTGGAAGTACTTGATCTTAACGGTCTTGTTAGGTAGCTTAGTAGCTTGCGGATCTAGACCTTATCAAAGTTCAAGTGTACAAAATAGTGTTGTAGGACCATATGAACCTTCAACTAGTATTGCACACGTAGCCTATAATTTTTATAAAGATTTTAATTATATGCTAAACGAAGAGCAAAAACAAAAACAAACTCACGCAGTTCATATGGCTTTAGAAAGCCAATACGGAACTATGTTCAAATGGTATCAAGGTGATGCAATGGGTTTTGTTAAGGCTGTGCATGGTTATCCACAAGGAAGTGGTTTTTGTAGAGTTATATATACAACACTCGTAGTCAAAGATAGACAGCGTAATTTTAAAGATACAGCATGTAAAGAAGCAGGCCATGATGGATGGCGTTTTGTACAAAAATAGTTATAAGATAATATATTCGAATAGTGTAAATGAGTTAAATATATTATGTTCTTAGCAATCTTAACAATGATCACTGCATTGTGTATCAGTGCAGTAGCAATTTATTACTCAATCGCAGGCCTTGTGGCTATATTCGCCGCGGCCGCAATCCCTATTATGATTATGGGCGGTGTGCTAGAAGTTGGAAAACTTGTCACCGCTGTATGGTTACATAGATATTGGAAACAAGCTACTTGGTGGCTTAGAACCTATCTAGCCACATCCGTTGTTGTTCTTATGCTTATTACAAGCATGGGTATCTTTGGTTTCTTATCTAAAGCCCACATTGAACAAACAAGTGCTAGTGAAGAAAGTATTGCAAAAGTAGAACAGATTGAAAAAGAAGTTGGAAGATTAAATGGCATAATAGAACGTGCTGAAAATAAAATTACACAACTAGAATCAAGTGGTAGTGGAGCAGATGCAAACATACAATCACAGATAGATAAAGAACAAGACCGTATTGACAAAGCATTTGACCGCATTGCTCCTGCAATTGAGCAACAAAATAAAATTATTGCTGATGCTAGAGAAACAGATAACTCAAGAACAAAACCGTACGAAGATCAATTAACAAATATACAAAATGAAATCACAAGACTAGAAACTACTGCAAGAGAATATGAAGATAAAATAGCTAATTTAAGTGCAGATACCAGTGCAGTACAACCACTACTAGAACAAATTAAAAAAATTGAAGAAGAAATTATCCGTGTAACCAATCAATTACAAAGCACAGAAAAATCACAAATTAGAGCAGGTCAGGCTATTATTGGCGTGACTAGTGATGGACTTTTTGGTGGTAATACACGAACTGCTCTTGCAAAATGGGTAGCGGCTCAACAGGACAGAATAAGTCAGATACAAGGTGACATAAGCAAACTTAGAACAGATGCTACAACAACAGTAGATGCAGAACGTGAAAGACTTGCTGGTGTTGTAAAAGATATTAGAGAAAATCAAATACCTGCACTAAAAGAACGTGAACTAGTGATGCTAGGTAAAATAGACGAAGTGCGTCAAACTGAATCACCTGTAATACAGACAGCAAGAGATGAAATACAAAGATTACGTAAGAGTGCAGAAGACCAAGTTGTTAACAGTCAAGCACTAATAGAAAGATTACGTTCACAACTAGCACAAACAGATAAAGCCGACGAAATTGATGCGGCTGTAGATGAACAAAATGCAAGGATCAAATCAGCATCGACTGAAATTGATACATTAACACAAGAAAAATATGCACTAGAAGCAGAATACCGTAAATTAGAAGCAGAAGTAGGACCTATTAAATATATTGCTGAATTTATTTACGGTGAAGAGGCAAACAGGAATTTACTTGAAGAAGCAGTGCGTTGGGTTATAATTACAATTATATTTGTTTTTGATCCATTAGCTGTACTATTACTAATAGCAAGTCAATATACGTTTGAATGGGCCAGGCGTAACAAACCGTTTGATTGGAAATCTTATGAACAAGCAAGAGCCCAAAAGATTGTCGAAAATGCAAACCAAAAAACAACTCAAGAGAATGAACAAACAGAAGAGGAAGTAAATGAAACTATCATCGATACGAGCTCTACAGAGCACAACACTACAGAAACTACAGGACCAGATGCAGAAGAAGAAAGAGACATCACAGAAAAAGAACTTGACCGATTCATTGGTGAAGAAGAACAGGAAGTCAGTAAGGAAGAAGTAACCGAACCTGTGACTGTACAAGAAGCATTTGAATCTGAAGAAGCAAAAGAAGTAGCAGAAAAAGAATATGCTGATACAAAAAACAAAATCTTTTATGCAGGCGAGGCAGATCAAACTAAAAAAAAAGAACTAGCTAGAAAAGAACAGTACGAACAGCTAGAAGCATCTGATGCAATGAAAGATGCAAAATACAGATGGAAATTAGATCATCCAGAAGAGACACTTAAAGGTTACAAAACTTTATATATAAAAGGTGTAATAGACAAACTTCCTTGGGAAGATTATACGAAAAACGAAGAAGAGGGCTACAAACAAAATGCTGAACAAGATGAAAAAAGCATTTGGAAAGATATTAAACGCTAGGTAGTCCTTTGAACAAAATTAATATAATTACTGCTCCTGATAAATTACACAGTAGATCATACAAGTTTCTTTTAATTTATCCCACACCAGAAATTGAACAACAACTGCAAGAACAAATTGCAGAATGGGATCATCCTATTGACATTTACATTTACAAAGAACCAAATTTAAATTGGTTGTTAGAAGTTTTTGAAATGGCAAACACTGTTATATACAATTTGGACGATTCAGATCCAGAAGTTAAGTATTTAGGCAGTTATTTGGTAAGTTTTCCTAAAACTTATTGGTTGACACAAGGGGAGCATCTAGTGTATAATAAGCTGAGTATGAACAAAGTATACAATTTAGATTTCATCAAACAACTAATAGGAGGTATAAGTGAAGTTTAACCCAAACAGACCAAAAAGAGATTTTAGCAACCATGGTAAACAAGGCCTAGCTGTAGAAGTTAGAAATGGTGACTTTAATTTTGCACTACGTAAATTTAAAAAGAAAGTGCAAGAAGCCGGTATCATTCAAGAGATACGTGAAAGACAATTTTACGAAAAGCCGAGTGCAAAGAAGAAAAAAGCCAAAGCCGCAGGAAGAGCTAGATGGTTGAAAAAGCAACGTCAACAGCAAGCAGAATTTGGTAGATAACATCAATGGAGCCTAAGGCTGAAATATTATTTCCTAATCTTCTTTGGAAATCAGAAATTAAAACTGATGTAGATAGTTTTGCTAGACAAATTCTGTCTGCCAAAGATAATGACAAGGGTGTAGATATTAGTAATGCAGGAGGTTGGCAAAGTAAGCCACAAGATATTAGTAAAACTAATATTCAATTTTTAATTGACCTTGATAAATCTGTAAAAAATATTTGCACACAAGCAGGACTTCCTGCACTTAGGTTATACAATTTATGGTTCAATGTTAATCCTCCATTTAGCTACAATACGATACACAACCATCATGGTGCAGTGTTAAGTGGTGCATATTATATACAGGTTCCTGAAGACAGTGGTAATATAGAATTTTATAGAGATGATCAAAGCGAATACTATATTCCACAACTTGAATCATACAATAGTTTTACAAGTCAAAAGAAAGTTTTGACACCTGTAGAACAACAACTGTTAGTGTTTCCGGGCTGGTTAAGACACAGTGTTTCACAAAATAAATCCAGCAAAGAAAGAATAAGTCTAAGTTTTAATTATGGAGTAAGGTAAATGAGACTTGAAGAAGATGTAAAATTAGATTACAAAGATGTTTTGATCAGACCTAAGCGTAGTACATTAGGTTCAAGACAACAGGTTGATTTGTCAAGAGGATTTACATTCCGTAACTACAAAGGTCAAAAAGAAAACTTTAGACACTATCGAGGCGTGCCTATTATGGCTAGTAACATGGACGGAGTTGGTACGTTTGAAATGGCTGATCATCTAGCTACAGGAAATATTTTTACCTGCCTAGTTAAAACATATTCAGTCAATGAACTTGTAGATTACTTTGATAATGATAACCCAGAACGTACAAAATATGTTGCAATGAGTATAGGCATCACTGATAGTGATCATATAAAATTTAGAAATGTTTACGAGCAAGTAGGTGAGAAATTACGTTATGTGTGTATTGATGTTGCAAATGGTTACTCAGAACGATTTGTTGCATTTGTAAGAGAATTTAGAAACCTGTATCCTAACATTGTAATAATAGCTGGCAATGTTGTTACAGGTGAAATGACAGAGGAGTTAATATTAAGTGGAGCCGATATTGTTAAAGTGGGCATTGGTCCCGGGAGTGTTTGCACTACTCGCATACAAACTGGTGTTGGATATCCGCAGTTATCAGCAGTCATCGAATGTGCAGATGCCGCCCATGGACTTGGGGGTCACGTTATTGCTGACGGCGGGTGTACTTGCCCTGGAGATGTCGCTAAAGCCTTTGCAGGTGGAGCAGATTTTGTTATGCTTGGCGGGATGCTTGCTGGGCATGATCAAGGCGGTGGTGAAGTAGTTACAAGATATTATCAAACAGGTGAATTTACTAAAGAGTTTGACGATGGCATGAATGGTGAAATCCCAAGCAAAGATAATTACACACCTATTGTAGAAGAAAAGAAGTTTGTGCAATTCTATGGTATGAGTAGTAAAGCCGCAAATGACAAGCACTTTGGAGGATTAAAAGAATACCGTAGTTCAGAAGGTCGTGAAGTGTTTGTACCATATAGAGGAGATGTAGCTGTTACAATACAGGACATTTTAGGTGGTTTGCGTAGCACTTGCACATATGCAGGCGCACAAAGACTTAAACATTTGATGCGTTGTACTACTTTTGTACGCTGTACACAACAATTTAACGATGTTTATGCAAAATAATACAATTTTGGACAATCTTTTCTTGACAAATTGTTGTAAATATTGTATAAATAATAATGTAGAGCTAGGAAAGAGTCCTACTTTACTAGGAGTGCCCATTAGGGACTCCAAGATTAATCTTGCTTAATAAAGGAGAAAACAATGACAAGACTAACAACTCTAGACTTAACCCCACTACATAGACACATGGTTGGATTCGACAGAATGTTCGATGAAATGGACAGACTGTTTGAGAACAGTGTAAATACCCAGGGTTACCCACCATACAATATAGCTAAACTTGACGAGGACGGAAACGAATTTATGGTTTCACTCGCTGTAGCTGGTTTTGGTATGGACAATCTTGATATTACAAAAGATAGTAATATTTTAAAGGTTGAAGGAACTACTCCAAAAGGTGAAGACAAAGTCAACTACCTACACAAAGGTATTGGCGGACGTAATTTCCGTAGAGAGTTCACACTTGCAGATCACGTAGAAGTGAAATCAGCAGAACTTAAAAACGGAATGCTTAACATTCATCTAATCAGAGAGATACCTGAAGCGTTAAAGCCTAAGAAGATTGAAATCAACGCAGGCAAAACAATTGAAGGTAACGTATCTGAGAAGTAATCAGTCTAGGGGGAGTGAAATATCTCCCCCGAATTAAGGAGTAATTATGAGTACCGAAACTATCCAAGAAATTACAATAGACGAAAAAATCAAAAGAGAAATAGAATTTCCTAAAAAGTATAAAGTTATTCTATTAAACGATAACAACACACCTATTGATTTTGTAATTTTGTTACTTGTTGACATCTTTAAACATTCAAAAGACACAGCAGAAAAATTGACTCTAACCATTCATAACGAAGGATCTGGTATAGCAGGCATATATAGTTATGAAGTCGCTGAAAGCAAGCAGGTAGAAGCAATTACGATGAGCAGAAATCACGGCTTTCCTTTGAATATAAAGATTGAACAAGAATGAGCAACTTAAAAGAATTAACTTGGGAACATCATAAAAACGCAGAACGCCAAGAGTTTGTAAAACAACTAATGGGCGGAAAAATAAGTAAAGATAGGTACGCTACCTATCTTTACAACCAACACCCGGCATATGATGTTCTAGAAGCATTTGCAATGATACACGGCATATTTGACGGAGCGCCTGCACTACGTAGAGCTCCTAGTATCTATTCTGACTTTGAAGAACTTTGGAGCAAAGGTGATAAAGAACGTCCTGCACTATGTCCAAGTGTAATGGAGTATGTTCATTATATGAAAGATATCAAAGACGATAGAGATAAAATTATGGCTCATGTATATGTAAGACACATGGGAGATCTAAGTGGAGGACAAATGATTGCAAAGCGTGTTCCTGGCAGAGGTAGATTTTATAAGTTTAAACAAGAACATGATTTCCTAAAACAACATATTAGATCACAACTAAACGATGACATGGCTGACGAAGCAAAAACTTGTTTCGATTTTGCTACTAGATTATTTAAAGATATGATGGAGTTGCCTAAGTGATTTGGGAAAAATTAATAAATTGTAAAGATGAAATTATTGAAATATTTAATGAAAACGCTAAAGAGTTCTCAGAACCTGGACTTGATTATTTCAACCGTCCTGATGGTGGTTGGATTAATAGGGTTTGGAGCAATAGTTCTATACGTCGAGCGCATATTGATGTAGTTGATGCTAGAGATAGCAAAGGCTTATGGATGATGCACGTATGTATATTTCCACAATTACACAATCCAGCACCTATTTACGGCTTTGATGTTATTGCTGGTAAGAATAAAATGACTGGAGCATTTCATGATTTTAGTGCAAGTGCTGATCCTGATCATCCAATGATACAAGGCTATTTTGAAAGTGTAGAACATTTTGTTCCTGAGAAGCAACGTGAATTGCCTGAATGGGCACGTAATATATTTACTGAGAAAATGCTTGCGGCAGGTAATGTAAAGTCTGACGAAGAAGCAGATGAAATTATTAGAATTGCTGTATCAAATCTAAGAGCATACTTTGATGAAGTAGGTGCTACAGATGGTGAAGGGCAACCTGATATTGTACAAGCGTGTCAAGACTACTACTGTCATAACCAGCAACAAAATCCGCATACACCTAGAGTAATGAAAAGCCTAGGACTACCAGAAGAAGATGTAGATAAATTTTGCACAGACATGCTTTTTCCTAAAATTAATAGTTAAGTAGCTACTTAACTTAGGTAACCTCATGCTTAAATAATATTAGAGCGTGAGGGCAAGGGTGCTGGTAAAACAGCACCCTTTTTACTTCCAAAACAATCCGTACTTTTTACATTTTGCAATTAAGGTAGTTCTTTTAATACCTAATGATTTACTGGCCTTGGTTTGATTCCAGTTGTGTTCTTTAAGTGCTTCAGCAATCTTATCTATAATGAAATTGTCTACCTCATCTGGCAGATTTGATTTTATCTCTCTAGCTGGTTTTGTTTTTGCTAGTTCATCAAAAACACCCCATATATATTCTTGTTCTTTTAGTATGCTCATATATTATATATCATCTAAAGAAAGGTGTTAAAATTTTAACACTTTTTGATAAATATTAATGGAGGGCTTCCAATCATGAAGAAATTATTTTACATAATATTGGCTATCTTCCTGGCCATGCCACAAGTAGCCGCAAGTGATCTTACTTGGGGATTTAAAAATCCAGCATTCCATTATGGTAATGGATATTCAACGCATGTTCTAAGTGTTGAACAATTACAACATAACAGAAAAGAAGATTTACGTAAAGAAGCAGAGGCTGAAGCAAACCGTTTAGAGCGAGAACTAGAAAATAGTACTCTTAATAAATTTGTTAAAAACGTAGAATCAAGAATTTATGCAACACTCTCTAAGCAGATGGTAGACAGTATGTTTGCTGACTGTTCAGACAGTTGTGCATCAACAGGAACAGCAGAAATTGAAGGTTCAACAATTACTTGGACCCGAGATCCTACTACAAGTGAACTAACACTTGAAGTTGTGGACGCTGATGGTAGTATTACAACTATCACAATACCAGGATCAGGGGAGTTTAATTTCTAATGATTAAAAAATCCCTGCTTTTAATCCTACTACTAGCGATGATGGCTGGTTGTACTTCTATTCCTAACAAGGTAGAAATTGACAACCCACCAACATTACAACCTTCACCTATACCAGAGCGCATGAGCGCCGTTCCGCCAATCGAAGGCAAAAAAATTACTATTGCTGTTTATAGTTTTTCCGATAAAACAGGTCAGCGTAAACCTGCTGATAAAATCGCAAATCTGAGCTCCGCTGTTACCCAGGGGGCTGAGGTTTGGGTTATAAAAGCACTACAAGAAGTAGGCAACGAATCATGGTTCGAAGTTGTTGAACGTGTTGGCATGGACAATCTTATCAAAGAGCGCCAGTTAATACGTAACACAAGAGAAGTTTATGAAAAAGAAATGCCTAATGGGCCAACTCCATTAAAACCAATGCTGTTCGCAGGATTGATTCTAGAAGGAGGTGTTGTTGGATACGACTCTAATAACACAGTGGGAGGAGCCGGTGCAAGATATTTAGGAATTGGTATTCAAACTGAATACCGAGTAGATACTGTAACCGTAGTAATGCGGTTAGTATCAGTTAGCACAGGAAGAGTGCTAATGAGTATAGCGACAGAGAAAACAATAGCGAGCTATAGATCCGGAGCGGATGTATTCAAGTTCTTTGACTTGGGTACTAAATTAGTTGAAACTGAGGCAGGGTACTCAGTGAACGAACCAGTAAATTATGCTGTAAGGGCGGCTATTGAGGCCGGCATAATAGAACTGGTATATGAAGGTGAAAGAAAAGGACTCTGGGAGTTCAGAAAGTAGAGGACAATGATGCGTTCAATAATTATAGGTATGTTCCTGTTATTATTTGGATCTATGTCATTCGCTAACGAGATTTACATTGATCAAGTTGGCGACAACTTAGATTTAGACATTACACAGGATGGATCTAGTAACCAATTTGGTGATTCAACTACAGCAGTTGATCTCGATGGTGATGATATGACCTTTAGTATCACGCAGACTGGTAATAACAATGACATTGCGGCAGTCATTAATGGCAATAGTTACACAGGTACTTGGGCATTCACAGGTGACTACAATACAGTAGATTTAACTTGTGATAGTGGCGGTACAAACTGTGAAAATATTACACTTAACATCACAACCACAGGAGACACAAATGATTTTACATTTGCAATCGGTGGCACAGCTGATGCTGATGGTAGTACGATAAACTTCACAGTAACAGGTGATAATAACATTACTAACACAACTGTTGATGGTGAAAGTGCGGCAATAACTGTTGTAATTGACAACAGTGCAACACTTAGCACAGCTACACCTACGGCTGGTAGTTCAACTGCTGGTAGCGGTGGTAATGCAATAGACATTGATATCAGTGGCGATGGTAGTACAAATGGTCATACAGTAGATCTAGACATAACTGGTGGCGGCGGAAGTTTTGTTATTAACCAAAGCGGTATAAATGACAATACTATCAGTGCAGATTTTAGCGGTGATGATGCTGACGTTGACATTACACAAAGCGATTAGTGATGAGAGTTTTCCTACTGATAATTGGGTGGCTTGGTCTTTCTATTGCAACAGCATTTGCGAATGTACCTGCGGGTAACATTGGTAAAATTAAAGGGTCTGGTGTGCTAGAACGAGGAAGCGATGTAATTGAAGGCGGTAGCGGTGTTGGTGTACAAACTATGGACACAGCCGTAACAGCTCGAGGAACTATGAGAATCGATTTCATAGACGAAACTCGTGTAGATATAACTGAACATTCACGTTTGGTAATCGACGAGTTCGTCTATGATCCAGCCAACGATGTTGGCAGTCTTTCAATCAAGGCAAGTCTTGGCGGAGTGCGATATGCTTCAGGGCAAATTGCAAAAAAATACCGTCAGAATGTTAAGATTAGTACCCCATCTGCTACAATCGGAGTTAGGGGAACCGATTTTGTAATGATAGTAGATGAGATGGGTGGTTCAATGATCACACTTCTTCCTTCTTGTGACACAAATGGAAATTGTTACACTGGAGAGATAGAAGTTGAAACCGACGCAGGACAAGTTATCATGAATCAAGCCTTCCAATCAACGATGACCAGCACACGTTGGGAACCTCCATCTCCCCCTTTACTTATTGATGTAGATGAAAATTTACTCAATCAATTGATTTTACTTCGCAAGCGTACACCTTACGAAGATGAAGAAATGGTTATAAAAAAACGTCATAAAGAAATGTATGATTTTTTAGGCTTGGACTTTTTAGAATTTGACGGACTGGATCAAGATCTATTAAATGTAGATGACATATGGGTAACAGCATTAGACGAAACAGATCACTTGTTAGGCGAATTATTATACGACATGTTGGATCAGCTGAATGCCGCTCTAATGGCTATATTTAGAGATGAATTACAAAGACAGAATGAAATGTTTTTAAAAGAAGATACTAGCATTTACGGTTATGACAGTCAAACCGGTATACGTTTTAATAAGATTGATAATGGTTATCATTGGTTCCGTGAAGATGGATCTAATACTACCAGCATAACAATGAATGACAGGTATGGCTATTCATTAAATGTACAGCAGGGAGATTTTCAAATCTATGACTACAGGGTGGGCGAAAGCACTAACAATAGCATTGACATTATTCAGTCAAACTAGTTGGGCTAATGAAATTTATATTAACCAAGTCGGTGACGATCTAACTTTGACTATTACTCAGGATGGTGAAAACAATAAAATTGGTGATTTGAATAACCTATCAAACAAAGGACTGCTAGGAAGTCTTGGTCCGTCTACATTTTCTTATACACAAACAGGCAACAACAATACGCTTGGAATATACAATGCTGATATAGGAGATAGCAGTAGCACTCTGACACAGACTGGCGATAATAATGATGCTGTGATAGACTGTCACGGTGAAGACTGCACAATGACCGTTACACAACTAGGTGACAACAATGATGCTCACGCCGAAACTGGTAATAGTTACAATAATGATGGCAATACAATAGTAATATATCAAGAAGGTGATTACAACGATGCATACGCAGAAGCCGACGGAGACAGCAATGACTTAGATAGTTATCAAGAATCAGACAATAACTTTAGCCGTGTTGTAGTATCGGGTAATTATAATGCTGTCAATGCTTGGCAAGGCAAACACGACGATGGCACTGTTGATACAGATGAAACAGGTGATCACGAAGTATACTGGACTGTTACAGGCAATAACAATATTTTAGACAGTTATCAAACAGACACCAACAGAGCCGGTGGCGGAGGTGCTGGACATCATATAGCAAACGTAGTAAATGGTGATAACAATGGTGTGACACATACACAAATGGGCAAAGCAGGACACGATGGCTTTGTTGAAATCACAGGCGACGATAACACAGTGGATTTATTGCAAAGAGGCAATGGTGGTCAACAATGGGCAGATATTGTGCTTACAGGTGATGATCATACAGTTGATGCTAGTCAACGTGGAACTATGGCACATTCATTTGAAGTTGATCTTACAAACAGTGGTGGTGCTTATGACTTTACAAGCACTCAAACCACAAACAATACAACTACAAGCAAGTCTTATAGTTTGACAGGCATTTGTACGAATGCCAACGGTTGTTCAGTAACCGTAACACAAAACTGAACAAATATATTTTTGGAGGGCAAAAACATGGAAATGGGATTCAACGACATAGCTAAGGAATGTCTACTGGCAAACGGCTATGATTATAATAAACCAGTAGAAGAAAGATTTATAGGGTTTGATTTTACAAAAGCCTCTTATTGTGCAGGAAAAGGTAGACAACAATTTTATGTCAAAGACCTAGAGCACACAAAGGCTTTTCTGAAAGCAAATCCTCAGTTTAGATATCCAGGGGGTTCGCATAATAATATAGATCCTTGCTGGGGCAAAACTAGAAAATATCATATTGAGGGAGGATGCTAATGAGCGAGTTTAATCAAGATCATTATTGGTCACCTTTAGAAAAATTATATTTTTTTATTTGTGGACTTATAATTGCAATGGGTGTAATTTATATTACACATTTATATTTTGAGTATCGTGTTGTTAATGCTACTTGGGAAACAGTTTTTGTATCTCCAGAAGTATTTTGGCAACAGGTTCCGGATTGGAGTTGGGAACCAGTATTCCAAGTTAAATAGCACATGATACAAACTATAAAAAATCTATTTCAACCAATTGACGAGTACGATCCTAGTACAGACGAACTTGTAATAAAAGTTGCAATGATAAAAAGTAGAATAAAAGAAATGAATATTAGACTAGGTAGAGAACCTATGCCTAAAACTTTTGATCTAAAGAAAAAACTTTTGCAACGCTAAATACATTGTACGGCATTCGCCGTCCAATGAGGGCTTGAAATAAATGATAGATCCAGTATCAGCCATAGGAATGGCCACGGCCGCTTATCGCGGAATAAAATCAGCTATAGACACAGGTAAAGAACTTAGTGATATGGCTGGCACACTTAACCAATGGGCAACATCTATCAGTGATTTAGATTTTGCACATAGGCAAGCAGAAAATCCACCAATGTTTAAAAAACTATTTGGTAGCAGTCAAATAGAACAAAACGCATTGGAAGTCTGGGGACACAAACAAAAAGCAAAAGAAATGCGTGATGAACTAAAAGGTTACATCAGCTTTTTCTATGGACCTAGTGCTTGGGATGAAATAGTTTCTATTGAAGCAAAAATGCGTAAAGAACGCAAAGACGCAATATACAGAGCAGAAGAACGTAAGCAAGCAATTCTAGAATGGATAGTAGGATTAATTTTAGTTAGTATAGGTACAGGTATACTTACACTTATTATCTACTTTATAGGCGTTGCTAATGGATCTTGGTAAGGAGGGCAATATGCAATTTGTAAAAGATGAAATTAAAGTAATTAAATTACCAGACGATGTAGTTATGCAAGAAGGAGAATGTGCTCCTTTGTATGAAAACCAATTCGAAGTTAATAGTAAAATTACAGACTTTCTAAAAGGCAAAGAATATCTAAAAAAACAACTTGTTAAAAATTTAATTAAGGAATAATATTCTCATAAATACTGCATGAGTAAGTGGATCACACATTGGACTGTTGCATTTATTACAGCAATAGTTATGATATTTGTGCATTATGGGGATAGCACCATCGTACAAACTGCTAGGCTGAAGCAGTTTGATCTACTTCAAAACACAGATCAGCCAATAGTATCCCAAGACATTGTAGTAGTTGCTATTGACGAACCAGCCATTGAGAAGTACGGTCAATGGCCTTGGAAGCGTGATGTACTAGCAGATATAATCTGGAAACTTCGCGAAGCAGGTGCGGGTATTATAGTACTCCCTGTTTTGATGTCAGAACCTGATAGACTAGGTGGTGACCCAGAACTTGCTCAAGCACTTGCCGATAACGGTGTTGTAATTGCACAAACAGGTACAACACAAGTTAATCGTAATGCAGTACCAAGAGGTGTTGCAAAAATAGGTGATCCTTTGCCTTACATGTTTGAATGGCCGGGGATGTTAGGACCTATTCCGCTGTTAGGAAATAATGCCGATGGTGTCGGCGTACTTAATACTGCTCCTGAAATAGATGGAGTAGTTCGTAGAGTACCACTCCTCATGCGTATTGGAGAAGATACGTATCCTGCTTTAGCAGTGGAAGTCATACGTGTTGCAACAGGAAATCCAAGCTACCAAGTTAAAGAAGCCGGTGCAGGTATAGAAGCTGTTAGAGTGCCTGGATATCCTATTATAAAAACTGATCCTAATGGACAAATTTGGCTACGTTGGAATAAGCAATTTAATGAAATAAGTGTTGTAGATGAAGAAGTGTTTTATATGGTCGAAGGTAAGACTGTTATTCTTGGAGTAACAGCAGAAGGTATTGGTGGTGTTATTGCCAGTCCTACAGGACCTCAACATAATTATATTCCTGCGGCAGTTACTTTACAAACTGTAATAGACGGAGATCAAATACAAAGACCTTATTGGTCCAATCTAGTTGAATTGATGACAACAGCAATCTTGGGTATAGCTCTTGTGTTGCTTGCACGATTTACTCCATATTGGTTAGTAGGCATTAAAATTATAGCTTTTGGTGGAGCTCTAGTCTATGGCGTATATTATGCTTGGACAAATTATCTCTATCTATTAGATATAACAATGCCTTTACTGACAGTTTTAATAGTAGGATTACATGCAGTTTTTAATAGGTTTGTTAGCGAGTATATGCAAAAGCAAGCTATAAAAAAACAATTTGCAGGATATGCTTCACCTACTGTTGTAAGACTATTGCAAGAAAATCCAGCACTAATAAAAGAAGGAATGAAAAAGGAAGTAAGTATTTGTTTTTCAGATCTTCGTGGATTTACCCCCCTGGGTGAGTCTTTTGGCGATGATGTTAAGGGACTCACCCGTATTATGAACGGATATATGGATAGTATAACTCAACCAATTTTAGATTCAAACGGTATGGTTATTAAGTACATAGGTGATGCTAGTATGCATGTACATAATGCTCCTATTGATGATCCAGAACATCCTAAAAGCGCAGTTCAAACAGGACTGAATATGTTAAAGGCAGTGGAGAATTTTAATGAACAAATTATTATTCCTGAAGGACGTCCACCTGTGGGTATGGGGGCTGGTATTAACACTGGTCTTGGTTATCTCGGTGAAATGGGAAGTACCAAAAGACACAGCTATGACGTACTTGGAGACGCAGTCAGTACAGCCGCTCGTATTGAAAGCAAGTGTAAAGAGTACGGATGTTTACTACTTGTTGGAGAAAATACATACGAAGCAACTAAAGACGAATTCTTCTATCTCAAAGTAGATGATCTTGCTGTAAAAGGTAAAACAGTAGGAATAGGAATTTGGACAGTATTAGATGATGTAAAACCAGCTTGGCGAACAGCAAAGCGTAAGCATGAAGAAATGCATGAATTTTATAAAGCACAAAAATTTGATGATGCTATTGCTAGTTGTACATTATTACACAATCACTTTGATGGAAAGATGTCTGCCTATTATGATATGTGGATAGAACGTTGTGAATATATGAAAACCCAAGACTTACCTAAAGATTGGAACGGTGTTTTTATTGCTACAACGAAATAAGAATACCAAATAAAAATCCTGTAATAAAACCTGCAAATACACTTATCAATATAAGTCTATCTTCATGTGCAATATTACTTGTTAACCACGTGTGCGTTTTGTTCGTGATATTTTTTCCAGTATTCCATGCGTTCATTAAATGATGCTCTAGATTCTTCATGTTTTTTTAGTATTTTAACGTAGTGTTCAATTGGTACTTCGTTCTTTGCAGTCACATCCTGTACATACGTCATTTACACACTCCTTACAAGTTGGTTGATAACAATGGCAATCGTGCCCACATTTTTTACATGTTCTTTTTTCGCCCTGCACTTTTTATCTCCTTCTCAATATCTTCAAGATCAATATCTAATTTTTTCCCTGTCAAACGTTCATATTCTTCTTTAAATTCTAATACCATTTGTAATTTTTGATTTAGCCTAATCATATCGTTGTCTAACATTCTGATTCTATCAATTAAAGCTATTAAAGTAGCGTTAGCTTCTCCAATTACAGGTTTAATTTCTCTAGTAACCCAAATCCAAACATAATAAACAAAGTAACCTAATCCCATTGCCGCAACAATAGGAAATCCAAACTCTTTAATCGCGTTCGCTAGTTCCACTGTCATGTGTTTCTTTCTTTAGGTTGTCCTCATATTTATATAGTAGGGCATTTAATTGATCTGTTTTCATTAGCCAACCTTGCTCGTTTACTATAAAAACATCTCCTGGTTTATAAAGTGCATAACCTTTCTCTTTGCCATCTTGTGTTCTACCCATAACTTCACCTGGCCAATCACCTTCTACTTTAAAGTGAGGACCAGCTTGCGTAATATTGTAATCCATCCATAACATGTTTAGTCTCTCCTTGCGTCATGCTTTCCTTCGTTAGCCGCAATGCGGTCAACATTTGGTTTTACACCTAGAGCGAAACTCATCAGTGCATCAATCTTTACAAGGTCATTATTCATAGTCTGCACTCTATTATCTAGTGCAGTAATAATGCCCTTTAGCCCTTGTACCGATCCTGTTACTGATGCTAATATAAATTTTAGTGTTGTAAACACAAAAACACCCGCCGCTAAAGCACCTGCAATCGGAAACCCAACTTCTGAAACAAAAGTTAAAAAATCCATTTTGTTGCCCTCCACTAATATTTATCATTAAATATGCGTATACAAAGGAGTACCTATGCCAATCTATCCATATCATTGTCAAGAGTGTAATGAGCTGTGGGATGAACTGTTAAGTTTTAATGAAAATCCCAAAGAGTGTCCAGCATGTGGAGAAACGAAAAATTTCAAAAGAATGATAGGTGTACCTCAACGTCCTAAAGTTCAATCAGGTAAACCACAAGAACGTTGGGGGTATAATAAAACAACTACAGACTACTTGTTTGACGGCTCAGGTAGACGAATGGCTCATCAATATGACGAAAACAAAAGAAATGCACAAAAAAAAGAATTTGCAGATAAAATAGCTCGCAAAGGAGCAACTGTTATGGGCAGTTCAATAAAAAAATCTAAGAAAACAACAAAAAAATAGTTGACAATCAATAAGTTAGAATGTATACTCAAAACATAATAGGAGATCGTAATTATGATAGAAGGCTTTAAACCGCCTTGCGTGGTTTTTAGAACAAGGGTTAGAGATGAATCTATTGAAGGTCCTAATCCGTTTCGCTGGGAAGATGTTACTAGCGATGAAATCTTCAAAGGTAAAAGAGTAGTATTGTTTAGCTTGCCAGGTGCATTTACACCTACTTGCTCTACATATCAGCTACCAGGCTTTGAAGAAAACTATGATGATATCCGTAACCATGGCGTCGACGAAATTTACTGTATTTCAGTAAATGATGCATTTGTAATGAATGCATGGGCCAAAGCACAAGACATCCAAAATGTAAAAGTAATTCCAGATGGTTCTGGTAACTTTACACGTTACATGGGAATGTTAATTGGTAAAAACCATTTAGGCTTTGGAATGCGTAGTTGGCGTTATATGGCTATCATCAACGACGGTGTTGTTGAGAAATGGTGGCAAGAACCGGGTATCAACAATAATGGTGAAGACGATGATCCGTATGTAGAAACTACACCGGAAAATTGTTTAACCTATTGCAAGGAATCTATGTAGTGAGTTTTCAGGCTCATGAATACTATGATTGGAATAGTCTAATAGATTCTTCTGCTAGAGAGCGTATGGTAGAAGAAGTACGCAAAGGAATAGCAGAAGGAAAATATTGGACTAACAGTCCTAAGTTCCAAACTAATTGGAATGTATTTGCAACACCAACACAGGACTATGTAAACCTTAAGATGAGTTTTATATGGTCCTGTTTTGCCTTTTTAAATAGAGAAGTTCAAATTAAAAATATTCAAAGTTGGAGTTTTCAGACATCGTTGAAACATGCTGAGGACAGAGATAAACTTTGGCATCACCATAACCATAATCCAAACACAACAACAGTAAGTGGTGTATACTATATGACACTTCCTGAAGATGTCAAAGATTTAGAAACAGCTGGAACCGAACTGGCACCTAATGGTGTTGAAAGTGAAGGTAAATATTTTGTACCTTGGAGGACAGGATGTTGGATGATTTACCCAGGCAAAATTTGGCATCGCCCTGGTATAGTACAATCAAAAGAGGACCGTTATATTGTAGCGGCTGATATGGAGTTTTAATGGAACATTCTATCGAAGACTGGATTAGACGTATTAATTCAATGCACGACTTATGTGTAGAAGCACATCGCAAACGTAATGAATTTTCGGAACTAAGTGGTAAAACATATGATAAAGAAGATGTAAAACATCTTTTAGAACAGGTGCAGTCAATGGCTAGAGGGTTAGCTAATGAGCAAATAACAGAAATAAAAACTGAAATGGATAATTGGAAAGATGCTACGTAAACAATCTTTTATACACTTTACAGACCAACTATTTTTAGATAGTATAGATAAAGTATACGAACTTGCACCCAATGTTGATGTTGCTACATCTAGTGACAAAGATCCTAATAACGCAAGAATAAGCGATGTTAGTTGGATAGATGCAAACGAAAACTCACAAGAATTATTCCAAGAAATTTATAATTATGCTATGGGAGCTAATAAGCAAGGTGGTTGGGAGTTTGAAGCTGGTATAGTAGAACCATTGCAATTTACAGAATATAAAATAGGACAACGATATGATTGGCACGTAGATCATATGATTGGAGAACTAGAAGAAACTGTAAGAAAAATTAGTTTTAGTATTTTGTTAAACGACGACTTTGAAGGTGGCGAATTCCAATTTGAAGTAGGTAGTCCTGCAAAAGAAGAAAGAATCTATACAGTGGATCTTAAAAAAGGAGACTTGTTGTTCTTTCCTAGCTATCAATGGCACAGAGTTTTGCCAGTAACAAAAGGTGTTAGACACAGCCTAGTTGGATGGGTGAGAGGCCCACAATGGAAATAAATACAGTATGGCGCAAAATATATTAGAATATAAAGCAGAGGATATTTTTAAAGATATTCCTGGAAATGACAAAGAAGTTAACATGATTATTCCACCTGAGATTATGGAAAAACAGGGTTGGAAAGTCGGCGATCATTTAAAGTTTGAAATCGGCGATAAAGGAACTATAATCATTACAAAACCAGCAGAAGCATCATTAGAAGATCAAGGTGTCATCGTAATTACTAATGCCGAAGAATAGTGATGTAATCGAAGCACAGGGCAAAATTACAGATGTAATGCCTGGCCAAATGTATAAAGTAATGCTTGAAAATGGGCATACAATTACAGCATATACAGGCGGAAAAATGCGTCAAAATCGCATTAGATTAGTAGCAGGCGACACAGTCAAGTGTGAAATCAGCCCATATGACCTACAAAAAGGGCGTATTACCTTCAGAATGTAACCATTTTAGTTGACTTCTGATCACTTATTTGTTATTATAATAAAGTAAATACAGTATACAGGAGCATTTATGTACATATCAGTCAAAGGCGGATCACGTTCACAAAAGAAATATGTCAAAAGTATGGTTGAATTTTGTGTGAGCAAAATGATGCCTAGAATGCGTAACTTAGAATTCGAAATTAATCTAAAAAACTTTGGTCGTGACGATAGTTGGGGTTACTGTATACCTGCAGATCATGCAGACCCATATCGCCCAAGAGCATTTGAATTTGATATCAATAGGCAAGCAAAATTACGTAGACTTCTTGAAACTGTAGCTCATGAAATGGTACATGCAAAACAATTTGCCAAAGGTGAATTGTTTGAAAGCACTACCAATAAGCACAGATGGAAGGGTCGTTATCTTAAAAAGGAACCTAGCTATTGGGATCAACCATGGGAAATAGAAGCACATGGTAGAGAGTGTGGTTTATTTGTGCAATGGGCAGAGCATCACAAACTAGGACATCTTAAGTGGACACATGACAAATAAGGTTGTTGAAATGGAATACAAAACACAAGACGTTTTGGCTGTAGCGTATGCCGCCTATAGACAAAACAAAGGCTATGTAAAAGATACCTATAGATTTTCAGAACCTGAAAATCACACATTGTTTAGTAATAAGGATCTTTTAAAATTTCAATTCCGTCCTGACTATCGTCCTGATGATTTCCGTCCAATCAAAACACTAGAAGAAGATTATCAGTCAGTTGACGATGCATTGAAACATTTTAGACGATATACAATGTCAGTATTAGGAGATGACTTATCTGACTTCCAAAGAGATATTGTAGAAGCAGTTTGGTTAGAAACTGTGCCATTTAACAAACTAGGAATACTTGCTTATGTTCCTGAATTTGTATCAAGAGAAACTAAAGATGTTGCACTTAAAAAAACAATTAGAACTGAGTATCGTGAATCTAACGCCATTGGTGAAAAAGGAGAGCCCGTTGAAGGCGTTTGTAAAATACTAAGTAGTAGCTACAGTAATCACTACGAGCGTTATCATTACACTGCTGACTATATGGGCAATCTTGTAAGCTTCTGGTGTAAATTTGAAGTACCAGTTGGAGAACATAGAAAGTTCAAAGCAAAAGTCAAAGATCATACAAAAAATAAACTATTCGAAGTTAACGAAACAGCATTAAATTACGTAAGAATTTACAAAGTATAGGAGGTGCCATATGATGGCAGAACCAACAGTTATAAAATTTGAAGAAGCCTTGGAAGACGACGACTGGGGTTTAATTATTAGTAAAGATGGAACTCTTAAAGGTATGTTTGTGCCAGAAGGCAGTGAAGAAGAAGAGGTACCAGAAGCAATAGTTCAATTATGCAAAAATTATTTTGGTACAGATCCAACTGCACAAGTTACATTACATTAACCAAAAGTCTTGACATTTGATTTAAAATCATATACAATAACAAAAAATAAGGAAAGTTATGACTATAGTATATGACAAGAAAGTTTCTATTACTTGTACCCACAACGATAAAGTTGTTGAGGCAGAAATAGATAATTTTAAAAAAGATGAGAGCTTTGATGCTTTCATTGCTACAAATAAAATAAGATTTAGATTCAATGGTAAAGTGTATGTAGGTAATGCACTTGGTATGGAATTTACAACACTAGGACCTAAAGAATTTAATCTAAAACAAGGAAGAGGACTATAATGCCACTTATACCAATGGTAGTAGAACAAGAATCACGCGGAGAACGTTCTTATGATATCTATTCACGCTTGATGAAGGATCGCATCGTTATGCTTAACGGTGTTGTTGAAGATAATAGTGCAAACTTAATTGTTGCACAATTATTGTTTTTAGAATCACAAAATCCTGAAAAGTCAATTAAGTTTTTTATTAATTCTCCAGGCGGTGTAATTACTGCTGGCATGAGCATTTATGATACTATGCAATTTATCAAAGCACCTGTTCATACATATGTTTTAGGACAAGCATGTTCAATGGGTAGTTTCTTAGCACAAGCAGGTGAACCAGGCAAACGGTTTTTACTTCCTAATGCACGACACATGATTCATCAACCAAGTGGCGGTGCTAGAGGTATGGCAAGTGATATTGAAATTAGTTACAGAGAAATTATGTATTGGAAAAAGCAACTGACAGAGCTTTATGTAAAACACAATACAGCAGGTAAAACATTCGAAGACTTTGAAAGGGACATGGACAGAGATACATTCATGTCAGCACAAGAAGCAATCGATTATGGACTAGCAGACAGCATTGTTGAGAAAGCAAAATGAACATTGTAAAAGACAGCGTAGCAGATCTTAAAAATATTCCTACGGAAGAAAAGTTACTTGAAATTCTTAGCACAGGAGTTTTAATTGTAACATTTAACAAGCTCGATGGAGATGAACGTGTTATGACATGTACAAAAAACATTGAGAATATTCCGGAAGAGAGCAGACCCAAGAACGAAAAAGCGCCTAAGAAAGGTACTATTACAGCTTGGGATCTAAACGCCAAAGGTTGGCGTAGTTTTAAATATGACAGAGTCACAAAGGTAGAAGGTGGCGGCACTGTCAGTATTGTTAGGAGCACAAAATGAAGAAATCTATTATGACAATGTTTACAGTCTTAGCGGTTGGTTGTTCACCTGCATTAGCAGATAGTGTGCAAGGCACAGTTACTGATCATTATAAAACAGTAATTCAACAAACTCCTTATTCTGTAGAAATTTGTAAAGACGTACAGGTACCTAGACAAGGTCAAGGTAACTTCGATAAAGAAGGAGCCATTATTGGCGGTATTATTGGAGGATTACTTGGAAATCAAGTAGGTAAAGGCAGTGGTAAAGAAGCCGCAACAGGAGTTGGTGCCTTAACTGGCGCTATAATCGGCGGCAATAAAAAAGGTCCTACTACATACGAAACTAAAAGACAATGTAGTTTTGAAACTAGATACGAGGAAGTTAAAAAAGAAGTTTATAGTCATAGCATTATGACTTTCTGGTATGGTGGGAAAAATCACAGGATCCGTTTTAACAAATAAATACCTGACGCCGGCATAGCTCAGTTGGTAGAGCAACTGATTTGTAATCAGTAGGTCCGCGGTTCGAGTCCGTGTGCCGGCACCATTAAGGAAGTGACATGGAAATCATTTGGCACATTTTACTTACTGTTTGTTTAGGATCAACTTGTCTTGAACAAGATATACAATGGTTTGATACAAAAGATGAATGTAACAAAATGTTAAAAATTTATACCGAACTACCAGCTGATGGAGATTGGGATACAGTACAGTATCAATGTAAACCAGTTGGTTCAACTTCTACATAGCCCATGTGGTGGAATTGGTAGACACGCAGGTTTTAGGTACCTGTGCTTACGGCGTGGGGGTTCGAGTCCCTCCATGGGCACCAAAATTGTTGACAATAAAAGGAAAAGGTAGTATAGTGTATAAAGTAACAGCGTATTTTAAGGATTTAGTTGTGTCAGAAAAGTTTCATAATTTATATGATGCAATAGATTTTAGAGATAGTGCAGACGCACATTATCCAAAGCGTGTAACTTTTGAGGAAATTAAAAGTATGAAAGAATTTGTTTATAATAGTTGGAATGGCGTTATGAATGTAAAACATAACCCTTTGCGAAACATTCCAGACTTACAAACGCAACATCTTATAATGCAAGTTCTTGCATGGATGTGGTGTATAGCTTTTGCTATTATTGTAGGTAGTTGGACCGTCTTTGGTATTAGTGCTATTGCCCACGTAGTTCTTTTAGGAGCCATAGCAGTTACAGTTGGTACATTTGAAACTGCAAAACGTAAACCTACTGTATTTAATTTTGCTAGTGGTTATACATCTTACGGTAGAGGCAGAACATATACTATCTATAGAGACAAAGATGGCAATGCTCATAAGGTTCCTTTAGATCCAAACGACCCCGGCGGTGAACACGAATAGATAAATATCTTTAAGATGTTTAAAGCAGTCAAGGAAATAATTTGGCATCTGACTTGCACCAACTGCAATGGTTGGTTTACCTACGCTACTATGGAAGACAAATACTGTATAGATAGAACAACTTTTCATTGCCCGCATTGCGGGACAAAGGCACGGGCGAGCATATCAGACCAATGAAAATTATTTATATACATGGCGCTACAGCAAGCGAACGAAGTTTCGCCTTTATTGATTCAGAGCTTAAACCTACAGAAAAAATATTTCTTAATTACGACAAAGATGAAGATGCACAAACTAATATCAAATCTATGATAGAAGTTTTAGAAAATACAGATGGACCTTTTAGTATTGTTGCACACAGTCTAGGTGGTTTATATGCAATATATTTACAGAAAGAATTTCCTAAAGTTATATCAAATGTAGTTAGTTTATCAACTCCTTTTAATGGCAGTGAAATTGCCACTTGGGGCAGATATTTAAATCCTGGATATCAACTATTTAGAGATATACATACGCATAGTAAATTTGTACAAGGTAGTAAAGAAATAGAAATAACAGTTCCTTGGTTAGCTATCGTATCTACTAAAGGAGATGTACCTTGGTTAGTTGGTGCAAACGATGGTATTGTTACGCTAGATAGTATGACTTGTAGAGAGGATGTAGATTACAAATGGATTGATCGCAATCACTACGAAATAGTTTTAAGCAAACGTTCTGTAATTTATATACAAGAATTTTTTTCCAAAAGTGGTTGACCTTACTAAATAGTTGTGTTATATTATATAGACAATAACGAAAAAGGATTTTAAACGTGTTAAGTGCAATACAACAGATAATATTAATATGCTGGTGCCCATGCCCTTGGGGTATGCCTTAATGCGACTTTAGAAAAAAGTTTATTTAAGCAAGCCCCTAGCAAGAAATTGTTTAGGGGCTTTTTTTATCGGTGAGGTGTCAATGGTTGCACAGCAGTCTCCAAAACTGAAAGAGAGGGTTCGATTCCTTCCACCGGTGCCAATCTTGGTGTGGCCTAGTCTGGTAAGGCGTCTGGTTTGGGACCAGAAGATCGCAGGTTCGAATCCTGCCACCAAGACCAACTGTGGGTGTGTCCGGAATGGTTACGGACCGGATTGCAAATCCGTGTTATGGGAGTTCGAGTCTCCTCACCCACTCCAAAATATGCGCTTGTAGCTTAACGGTTAAAGCCCCCCGCTCATAACGGGTTGATTGGGAGTTCGAATCTCTCCAGGCGCACCATATAGTCCCGTAGTTTAACGGTAAAACACCCGGCTTATACTCGGCACAGTCTCCAGATTAGAGAGCGATGGGGGTTCGAATCCCCCCGGGACTACCATTCCACAAATGATAAATAACTCGACGAAAGAAACAGCTCAATTTTTTTTTGAGCAAATTTTTTTTGACTAACGGAAAAGGAAAAAGAAATGACGCAATTAATATCCCCAAGTAAATTTACAAAAACAGTTGGCCTTTTAAGGTCATTTTTTTTGGATAAAGGTTTTGAAGAAGTACACACTCAAAACAGACTAAGCATACTTGCCGCATGTGAAGATCCATTCAATGTAGCAACTTATAATTACGCAGGCCAGGTGTGGCCGTTGCCGCAAACAGGCCAAATGTGGTTAGAACACGAATTATTAAGTAGCCCCTCTAGTAAGGGGTTTTTTTGTGTCTCCACTTCCTACAGACAAGAGCCTAATGCAATTCCAGGCAGACATGATATAATATTTCCAATGTTTGAATTTGAAATGCCAGGTGACATAAACGATCTTAAAAAGATGGAATATGAACTCTGTGAATACTTAGGATTTCCTAAGCCTACAGAAAAGACATACAAAGAATGGCAGAAGCATTACGGACTTGCAGAAGATTATGAAATGACTGCTGAAGAAGAAACTAAAATGTATGATGAGTTTGGTTCAACAATGATCACAGACTTTCCTGAAATGACATCACCGTTCTGGAATATGAGCAGATACGAAGATGGAGTACATTCTAAAAAAATTGATGTTATCTTAGGTGGTATGGAAACTATAGGATCAGCAGAACGTAGTTGTGATGTGGAAATGATGAGAGATACATTTCATACTATTACAAACGGCGAATACAGTGAACTACTTTACAAATTGTTTTCAAAAGAACGTGTAGAAGCAGAACTAGAAAAGTTCTTGGAATTCGACTTCTTCCCAAGAGTAGGTGGAGGAATTGGAATGACTAGAATGATTGCCGCATTAGATAAAAAGTAATTTTAATCTGGGGTGGTGGAAATGGTAGACACGCATGATTGTTTCTCATGTGCTGAATGTACTGCAATATATTTAGCGTGAAGGTTCGAGTCCTTCCCCCAGAGCCAATTTTTCCAAAAGTGATTGACAAGCAAAATTTAATATGCTATATTATATCTATAATAGGCAAACAGAGGCTACTATGAGCAACATATTTTTGATATCAGATACACACTTCAACCATGAAGCTATCCTTACATTCAAAGATTATGCAGGTAAGCCTCCTAGAACTTTTGACAGTGTAGATCATATGAACCAATGCATGATGGACAACTGGAACGATACAGTTGGTCCTAACGATACTGTTTACCACTTAGGTGATGTGTTGTTTGGTCATAACAAAGTAGAATGGTTAGAAGCAAACTTTGCCAAGTTACCTGGTAAAAAACATTTGATATTAGGTAACCACGATAATGTAAAGTTTTTAGCTCCCTACTTCAAAACTATAGAACTTTGGAAAGAGCTAAAGGATCATGGAGTAATCCTTAGTCACGCACCTTTGCATCCAACTACACTAGCTGAAACTCATAGATGGGGTTTAGGCATGTTGAATGTTCATGGACACATCCATAGTAATCCTTCACCAGAAGGTCCTTACAAATGTGTAAGCGTAGAACAGATTAATTTTACTCCTTTGAACATTGAGGATTTGCCAAATGCGTGATGACTTAATGGTTCAACAACAAGTAGACAATGTGTGGCAACACATGGTAGGCGTAATTTGTTTAAACTGCACAGGCAGAAAACAAGTTAAGGCTGTGTTGCCCACATTTTTTTCTAAATGGCCTACACACAAAGCATTTTTACATGCTACAAAAAATGAAATAGAAGAAGTAATTGCTCCTCTAGGTATGCGTAGAGTAAGAGCACAAAGACTATATCGTATGAGTGAGCAATTTGATGACTGGGATGGAGAAGATGCAACAGAGTTATACGGTATTGGCAAGTACGGTTCAGACAGTTATCGTTTATTTTATAAAAAAGAACTGCCTGAAAATGTAGGAGACCATGAATTACAACGATATATAAATGAGGAATTTGAGGGATAAAATGAGAACACAACCACAAACAATTATTGAAAAACTTGAAGCTGATAATTCTAGACTTGCAAAAGAAGCACTATTGTTAGAAGCAATGGACGAAGGACTTCCAGAGTTCTTTGAAGGTCTTACAATGGCTCTTGATCCTCTTGTAACATTTGGTGTGAAGCAAGTACCAGAACGATCAGACGTGCTAACTGGACAAGGACTTGCGTGGTCTGTGTTTAAAGAACTTGCAGAAAAATTACAAAATCGAGAACTAACAGGACACGCCGCTCGTGATGCTATTGAACTTGCAATGGGTGTTGCTACAACCGAACAATGGAACGGTTGGTACCGCAGAATACTTATCAAAGACTTACGTTGTGGTGTAAGCGAAAAAACTGTAAACAAAGTAGCACCAGGTACTGTTCCTGTGTTTACATGTCCACTTGCTCACGACTCAGCCAAGCATGAAAAGAAAATGATAGGTCAAAAGCAGATTGAAATTAAACTAGATGGTGTACGGGTAATTACAATCATCCGTGGCAATAAAGTAGAAATGTTTAGCCGTAACGGAAAACAATTTCATAACTTTGGTCACATCATTGCAGAGATAGAAGAAGTATTAAAAACAAAACCTGCTCCATATGATCTAGTACTAGATGGAGAAGTTATGAGTGCTAACTTCCAAGACCTTATGAAGCAAGTACATCGTAAAGACGGCAAGCAATCAGATGATGCAGTGCTACACTTGTTTGATATGTGTCCACTTGCAGACTTCCAAAAAGGTATTTGGGACAAACCACAGTCGTTTAGAAGTCAAGCAGTAACAGCTTGGGTAGAACAGAATACAAGCGTTTTAAAGCACGTACAAGCACTTGATTGGGAAGATGTGGATCTAAGTACACCCGAAGGACAAGAACGCTTTGTAGAGCTTAATAAAGCGGCTGTAGACGGTGGATACGAAGGTGTTATGATCAAAGATACAAATGCACCTTATGAATGTAAAAGAACACACAGCTGGTTAAAAGCAAAACCGTTTATTGAAATAACTTTAAATGTAGTTGACGTCGAAGAAGGCACTGGACGCAATGAAGGTAGATTAGGTGCCATAATCGTAGAAGGAGAAGAT
>Ga0255762_10000212_pt1 | contig 52441 bp, 35 predicted proteins | sample 101ome_16_FD_179962 | JGI IMG/M metagenome (GOLD analysis project Ga0255762, IMG submission 179962) | Coastal salt marsh microbial communities from the Groves Creek Marsh, Skidaway Island, Georgia - 101401AT metaG (version 2) | ecosystem: Environmental > Aquatic > Marine > Intertidal zone >...
CTTTTCTTTCCAAAAACGTACAAGTGTCATACAGTAAATTTTGTTATTGTAATTGTTTTTTTCTATGTAATCACAAAGCATATAAGTTAGGATACTACTATCTGCACCACCACTTAAACTAACCAGTAAGTTTTTTGCATTGGGATCAAAATGCACAGGTAATCCATTTATTCTATGTAACTCAGGATATGGTCTAAACAGTAATTCATAAGTGTCTATAAATTTTTTGTTTTTATATCCTTGTTCTAAATAGTCAAGATAGTGTTTATCGTCCATCAAATATGTCCTGCATTTTAGGAAATACTTCTGCAAAGCTGTTACCACGTTGTGCATCACATCTTTGTAAAAACTCTTGCATTTCTGGCAAACGTCTACTCCAGTCTTCACTTTCCATAAAACTTAGCATTCCTTCTAATCTTTTTAATCCATAAGGAGCAACTTTCCATTGATCATAAGTTACTTTACCCTTATGCCAACTAGGTACACCTAGTTCCCAATTTTCTTCCCACCAAGGATAAAATTCCTCATACTTTTTACGCACTTCTGCTTTAAACCATTCGGGCAATACTTTTACATTAAGGTGTGGAGGATGGTATACAAAGTGATAATTAATACCACCTGCACCAAATGGCCACATATTAATTTTTTTAAACTTTTGCGTTAATTTCCATTTTATAAAATCTGGCAAGTAATAAATGTTTAAGGCTTGTACTGCACAAGCAATTGTAATTTCTACATTGTTACTAGTTTCATTATCTAATATATGAAATACTTCTTCTGTACGTTGCCACTTACTTGGATAACGTATATAATCATTCATTTCGTGTATGCTATCTACACTATAATGGAATCGTACTAATTTAAATTCTTTCCATAGATCAAATAAATCCTCTCTCCATTCAACTCCATTTGAGTTATAACGTAGTTCAAGATCTTTTGCAATACCTTGTCGTATTGCTTCTTCAAGTATTTCATAATGCTCCTCAATAATAAGACTTTCGCCACCTGCAAAATAAATTTGCTGCATATTTGGCATTTGTTCATAAAACTGTTTCCAAAATACAGGATTTTGCTTATGCCAATTATAACTACTACCGTTTGTGCTACCTTTGTCTTGCCATTGCATTGTTTCTTTTAACGATTCATTTTGAACTGCTGGAAAAATCTTTTTGTAGTCTTTGATCCAACCCGAACTATCATGGGGTGAACACATTACACAAGCAAGTTGACATTTTGTACCAAAACGCAAATCAATATATGCAAGCTGTGGAGGTACTTCCCCGTCCTCTGTTGTATTAGCAATTAAGTCATCTACATTTACACGCTGACTCCAATATGCAGTTTCCCACATACGTTTACTATTGTGCCCAGCAGCTTCTTCTTTGTAACATTTTAAACAACTAGGAGGCATTTCTCCATTCATCATTTGTTTACGTACATTTTTCATATACTTGCTGTTCCAAGCAGTTTGAAAATCTGTAACATTCAAATTATTTGGTTTACCATCATCTGTTTTTAATATGCCAACTTGTCCGCCGTGTTCTTTGTCGTTGGTTGGTCCAACACTTGATGCATTTGCTGTACAGCAAACTCTCATACTACCGTCGGGTCTTGTGCTTAGATGCACCCAAGGAAGGATGCAAAAGGTATCGCTTACTTTACTCATACTGTACTTACCTAATTATATACATACTTTATGATTATATGATCATTTCCTTGTTTCGTTGGTTTCAACATAGTATAGCTCATTGTGATATGCTTTGTTTTTTGCACAAGTTTTTATACATCTAGTCAAATGTAAAGGATGCCCAGGTGTCCAACTAGCTTCCAAAAGTTTTTTATACCATTCATGATTTAAAATGTCATCTAAACTATGTTTTTGCAAACTATTCCATCCATCGTTAAAATAGTTTAATTTGTCTACAATTTTTTCAGAATTTTTAAAAACACTATCCCATAAAAAACAACAAGGCCAGACAGTTAAATCATTTGCAATAAAAATTTCTTGTTCGTGAACATATTTACAAGTGATTGTATCAATAATATTTTTTACTTTTTCTTGGTTAGTGTCACGCTTTTTTGTTTTGTATTCCAAAATAAATTTATCTAATTCTTTTGCTACATCTTTTTGTTTGTGTTCTTTACTTCCAGTGGTAGTAATTACTTTTGTTTCTTTATTGTTTTTCTTACCAATATGAGATATCCATTGATGGTAACTGTTACGCATACCTGTTCTAGTTGCAAAATCAAAACCTAATACAGCAGCGTGAGCTCGTGCTGTTACCAAATCTTTTTCGTTATGATCAAATTCAATAAACACCCACGTGGCGTGTTGTTCTGGTGCATTTTCTGCAAATGCTATCATATTACGTTCTATTGTTGACCATTTTGTATTCACTCTATAAATATGATTAGTATCTTTGTGTCCATCAACACAAAAATGTACGTGCAATTTACCTATATATTTTTGAGCTAATTTTCCTAAATCTATCCACCATTGTTGACTGTTATATCCTCCGTTTGTGCTGTATTCACAATAAGCATTTCTTTCTAAAAGATATTCAGTCATTTTATAACAATCAGGATTAACTATTGGATCTCCTAACACACCGCAAAACTTAAATTCAACACCATTGTAATTATCATTTGGAAAAATTCTTTTTAGGTCTTCAAAAGTAAAAGAATTAACTTTTAAATGATTACTATGCAAAGTTCTTGCACAGCCTGGACAAGCTGCATTACAATCACTAGTAATTTCTAGTTCCACTTTTTGTATCATTTAAATTGTGCTCCAAACGGATCAAACTCTTTACCGCACTTCATACTACAAACTTTTAATTTGCCATCTGCACAACTAGGCTTGTTCCAACTGGCTTCTATGTTATCAAATATACCTGTATCAAACACTGCACGTAATCCGTGTGTCTTAGCATCGATTGCATTTTTGCCGCCTACGTCATCAATGAAGTCCCATACTTGTTCTACTTTAGGATCTTTGTGCCACCATTTATACATACGTCCAGCAGTCCAACAACAAGGCATTGCAAGTCCTTCTGCTGTTATAAACAAGTTGCCTTCGTCTTTGACTTTACATTGTATTTCTGCTCTGTCATAGTATGCATCCATTGTACCGTGTTTGCTTTTTACCTGGTCATATTGTTTTATAGCTTGGTTTTGATATTTTTCATCTGGCTTCTTAAGTTGTGCAGTCTTGTTTCCTTTTTTATCTACTGCTTGATGTGACTCTTTCTTTTCACTACTAGCAGTTACAAATCTACCTGTTTTTTTAGATACAAATCTTTCAAAGCCCATACGTTCACTGATTTCTCTTGCTTCTTCAACTTGATGTTGATTATGCTCAAAAATTAGGAAATCCCAACGTGCCCTTCCTCCGGCAGCAATAAAACTACGCATTGCTCGTTCTACATTATCCCAGACAACACCCTGCCTGTATAAGTGATTAGTATCCCTAAGACCATCCACGCTAAAAATAACAGTGCCCATCCTGCCGTAGATTTTGGCCAATTCAGCCCACCATGCTTCATCTCTTGCTCCTGCGTTTGTATTCATGCTGAGCCACATATCTTTGTTGTGTTCTCTAAAATATTTGAATATTTCAAGTGTATCTCGTGCAACAATAGGATCTCCTAAATTGCCACACATATACATTGTTTTTAATTGTGCAATAAACTCTGGTTCAAATATACGTTTACAATCTTCTAGTGTAAGTTCATTCAAATCTATATGCGGATTTAATGCGCCTCCGTTTTGATTACGATCACACATAGGGCAATTAGCCTGACAGTTTTGTGTATTTTCTAAGTGTATACTTCTTATATCTTCATACTTATACATAATATTTGCCTATAAAATTTAAAATTTCTTCATTTGTTTTAGGTCCGATATGCTGATTATCAAACGCTGTGTCTAGTCTGATAATGTGAGATACATTAAAAGCAGCAGCAGTAAAATCCTCTAAGGCAAATTCTACTGTTTTAATGTTAAATAAATTTAACATTTTTATAGTTGTTTCCTTTGCCCATAAAGAATTATATTCTATTAAATTTCCATATCGCATTAAAGATTTAAATATTTTTGATCTGCCTCCTTCTGCAAGTATGCTTGCAACTGAAGGTGTATTACCTTCATAAGGAAAACATAGTCTCATTTGCTTTGGCCATTGTATAACAACTAATTTAGGTAATTTTATTTCAGATGTTACTAAATTTAAAACATTCATTAGAATAATATTTGTACTGCCGCCGGAAATTCCTAAATTATACACCGGAATATTTAATTTATCTTCTAACAAATTACTGTATCTTTCTTTTTCATATTGAAACAATCCGTATGTATTACTGCAACCGAATGCTAATGCGTAGTCATTGTTAAACTGAAATTCTGGTGTTCTATATCCAAAAGTATTTGTGTTATAATATATAGGATTTTTTGATAGATTTGCATAGTGCCAATTATCGCCTCTACGTTTTTTTTGCTTGTTCCAAGTATGTTCGTCTACAGAATTATCCCAATTCTTAATAGACTTTTTAATTCCAACTTTAAGAAAAGGACTAGACATTTTGACTCCTTGCATAAAGTAATAATGCTTCCTTTAATGTATTTTTTCTGCGACTAAGTCTATATAATTCTAAATTATATTTTAAAGCATAATGCATTTCTTTCCGTATATCTAATAAACTTGCTGTGTCATATTTTTTAAGTTTGTTTAAGTTATCAATAATTATTTTTATTCTGTGTTCAATAGGATAATCGTTATCGTAGCTTTCATTCCACCAATACTCAAAAGTTATATATCCTTTATTCCTTAATTCTTGTATTATGCCAGGATTACCTAAAGTCATAAAAGGCATTCCAATACCCAACGGTTTATAAACTTTTTCACTGAGCAAAAGTCTATCATTTTCCACATCGGTCTCTGTATTTAAGAACAAAAAACTTTCACTACATTCTTTTGGAACAGAGTTGGTAGGCATTGTACTACTCAAATCCGTTATATCTAATACATCAAATTTCATTCTATCAATTTGAGTATTTGGATACATTTTTTTATAAAATTGGAATTCGTCAAATACATTTCCCCAAGTATTATAACCGTCGTGAAAAAGATTTTTTGCTATCAATTGATCTAATAGTAAACAACGATGGTATCTAGCTACTCTAGTAAGATTTATATATAATTTTTTTGGATTATATTCAACTACATCGTCGTAAGGTTGAAAACGATTCTTCCATCTATCATCGTAAAAAGATTTTCCGTGTTTGCTGTCAAATTTTTTATCAACTGTAACAGCAAAAAATTTTATATAAGGATATTTAACAATAAAGTAATCAAGGGTCTCGGCGTGTGTTTTTGGACATTCCATAATTTCACCAATGCACACATGAACATTAGGCAAAGACAAAAAATTTTTATTTTCGTTTAAAAAAATGTCAAATTTATTTTTCCAACGTTCCACTTTTTCAATTTTGTCATTTTTAATGTAAGGAACTTGAACAATATAAAATTTATCTTCTCTGTAAGTTTTTGTGTAATCAACTTCGTCAACACTATCGTTGAAATCTGCAATTACATCCATTAAAATATAATTATACCAAGGAGCACGTAAGGCACGGTTATAAACTGTTATACCTCTATCATCAAAAAATTCATAATGTTTTTTGCCGAGGTATTTCATTACAATTTTAGTCATCTAAAATTAACCTAACATCTTTTCCAGGACTTGTTTTGCTAGGTAAACCTCCATACTGCTCTATGTACCATTCAATAACAGCCTTATACCAGTTTTGACTGTTATGATGTGCTTTTTTATTAAACTGCCAAATATTGTTATTTGTTGCTTGCATTGTGCTCAATGCTCTAGCACTTTCTTTTTGTAATTGTCTTACATCTAAATCATTTATATCCAATTTTCATAAACCTTTTGTACTGTGTCAAATCTAGTTCACCTTCATATAAAACATTAGACATTGGTGTTTTTTTGCTAAATTCTTCTAACGTTTTGCTGCAATTAACGTGTTCTTTAATTTCAAAATAATTATTATTTTGTAATACTATTAGTTGACCTGGAATAATTTTACTATACCAATCTTGAAAATCTTCAATATGTTCAGTGCTGGTATTTATAATTGTATTAGGATAACTCCATAGAGTTTCAATGGTACCGTTATTTTTTTCTACGTCATATATGTGTTCGTCAAATCGTAGTTCATGTATGTCTTGTGTACAGGATTTAAATTTCCATTCGTTTATAATCCAAGGTTTGTTAAAAATATTTGAAATTTGTAAAGTACTTGGGTCTATATCGAAACTTATAATTTCATCTACATTAATGTCAGATTCAAAAATCATAGTAGCTAATGTTGCATACCATCCTGCACATAAAAATACAACACCTAAATCTCTGTTAATTTCTTTTAATTTTTCAACTAGCCATTGTTTACTTTTTATTTGTCCTCTGCTGAGGCAATCTTTATCAAATTCAATATTATTTGTTATTAGATCTTTTAGAGCTTTTACAAAATGACTATCTGTATGTTTTTCTAGTATCCTAAACATACTCCACATATTGTCATCTAATATTAGTTTTTTTAAATCTTCGTCGCCAATCATTCTAAAAATACTGTGTATATTATTTTCGGTTACTGATTTTCTTAAATCTTCGTTTCCTGGTAGTAATCTAAATAAACTGTGTAAATTATTTTCTAAAACTGCTTTACGCAAATCTTCCAAATCGCCTATGCATCTTTTGTTTTCAACAATTCTAAAAATACTATGTATATTATTTTCTAAAACAGCTTTACGTAATTCTTCATTGTCACTTAATTTCAGAATGCTATGCAAATCTTCATCAACATATGATCTACGTAATAATTCGAAATTTGTATCGTTTTTATTTAATATTTCAAATCTATCTAGTACTTCAAATATTTCCATCAAATTTTTCCTTAAGCCAATCAAAGTCATTAATTAAACGTAATTCATCTGGTTTGTTTTTGTTTCTTGCGCCATATGATGCACCTGCTTTTGCTCCAATAAGAGCATATTCTCCAAATTTAGGATCACCTTCAATATATGTACACCAAGTTCTTAAACGTTCATTTGTTTCTTGGCTTTTTTGCCTATCAATTACTTTACTACTTAGTTTACAACATTCTCTAAAAGCACTCTTCCACGTATTAAAAGGATCTGTGTTAAAGGCTGTAACGTTAGATATTTTATTCATTGCTACAAATTTATCACTAACACTTGTTGTCATATCTGGTTTACTTACATCCATAACAAGAGTTTTTTCTGTTGGAAAAAGTTTCACTCCGCCATATCCATATACTAGTCCATTAACTGGATTCATACTGCGCCATACGTGTACGGCTTGCTTATTGTGATGTTCTGGAATATAATCAAAAGAAAATTCGTCTGTTAGTTGTGCATCACCATCTATGATCCAAAACATATCAGTTTCACACAAACTTGCAGCAGCAATATGAGCTTGATGTATTCCTTTGACACCGTGTATACGTTTTACATCTGGAAAACGTGCTAAAACACGTTCATAATTTTCATCAGCATTAGGTTCATTGTAACTTATAAAAACTTTATCAAAATTTGAGATAACAGGTTTACTTGCTTGAATAGGTACGAATTTTTTGTTTATATAAAATCTTGCTTTTAATTCACCAGGTCCATGATGACTGTTTTTTGGCATTAAACACACACCGTCATAAAAGTCACCATTCTTAAATACGTGAGTATATGTGTTGTTATATTCATCAACTGTATAATTAAAATCAAAGTCTTCGTCAACCACAAGGTTATCATAAACAATCCAAAGCATTTTTGTAAGACTTTTACGTTTTGCTTGTGGAACATTTTCAGCATATTTTGCTGTGGGAAATCTAGTTTTTAGTTTTGTGAATTGTAACTCAGACGGATTGCCAATATAAAAAATATCATACATACAGTAATTATATGAGATTTGTATTCTAATGTCAATATTAGATTTTAGATAAATATTAGGACGGAGGACGTTATGGCAGATTTTATACCAGGTGAAGCATATAGATTAGATATCGTTGGAGCAGACGAATCAGTAATTGTAGATAGTTGGCAAGGACAAGTAAAAGCAGATGTTGTATCATCAAATGGATTGATACAAGTTGATGTTTCAACAGGTAAACTTTATGGACCAATGGTCGGTAATATAGAAGATACCGAAGGTAATGTAGTTTTCAATTTATCAGCACAAGTTTTAAAATCCGATCTAGAAGGTAGCGTGTATGATACAAGCGGTCAAATCAAACTTATCGACGGTATGACTGCTAGAGTTATAGCACCTGTTTATGGTAATGTTGTTGACAGCGAAGGTACAACTATTGTTGATACTGCAAATAAAACTATAACTGCAACTACGTTTACTGGCGATTTTTACGGAGATTTGCACGGTAACATTACAAGTGACAGTGTTATATATGGTACATTTAGCGGCGACTTCAACGGTAACGCTTACGGTGAGTTTTTTGGCGACTTAGTTGGAGAGCACACGGGCGATGTTATTGGAGATTTAACTGGTAACGTTACCGGTAATGTAACAGGTAATGTAAATGGACATTTACTTGGTGCTAATTTGAATACAGCAGAAGGTGAACCTCCTGAAGTAAAAATAACAAATTTAAACAACACAATCGAACATCCACAATATAGCTTTTACGGCGGCTTAGAACATCATATTGATCCTGATCCAGGTGCTGTTGCAAACGGTCCTATTGTTTATCTAGGTGATACTAGAGCAGATACTGCACTACGTGCTCATGTACATCATTATAACGGACAAGAGATTATCAAGTTACATGATCCGGTTGATCCTACCAGCGAAACAGCACCTGCTACTATTAGAGGACATTTTGATGGAAACTTTATATACAGTGACGTAAATGGTGCACAGGATGCATTAACTGTTAGTGAACAAGGCACTGTGTTACACGCTGTAAACGGTGTTGTAACAATTGGTGGCTATATTACAGATGCAATAGATTGCGATATAAATATTTTCTCAGATGCAATCACAGTGGAAACAAGTGCCGATGAAGAATTTTTAAATGTCAAAAACTACAATGGTACAGTAAATGCAAAAACTGCTATAGGAACAGATAATCCACTTGCAATTATTTCAGGTGAAGGTTACAATGGAACAAACTTTGTAACTGGTGGCTTGTTTGGTATCTATGCAGATGCAGCACCAACTGATACTCATGTAGAAAGTAAATTTGTTGTTAGCTTACCGAAAGGAAACGACAATCACAGTCAAACAAATCCAAGACGTTTGAGCTTTGACGGTGACGGTGTATTGACAGTGCCTGTATTTAAAGCAAGAGGCACTACTTTTGCAGACAGAGATTCAATGACAGCAGAAGCTGGCATGATTATTTTTAATCAAAATACAAATAAATTCCAAGGCTACACAGGTAGTTCTTGGGTTGACTTACACTAAATTTATGTTATAATAAAAACTAAAGATTCGGAGGTGTTTTCAGAATGATCTATATTGATGGAATAGAATATCTAGAAAGTGATAACGATCACGTAAGATCCGCAGTTATTAACTATCTTGAAAACTGGAATATTACAGTAACTACCAGCGGTACAACTGGTAATCCAAAAACATATCAACACAGTGCAGAACTAATGCGCAAAGTTGCAGAATACAATGCAGAATATTTTATGCTTGATTCAAACAGTAGTATGATGGCATTATACAATCCTAGAGGCATTGGTTTTACAAGTATGAGTTTGTATCCTTGTCATGTTGCAAACTGTGATACATTTATTGAGACAACAGTTGCAAATCTACCAGATAGAATACGTGAAGTGCAGCCAACAAATATGTTGATACTTCCTAATGTTTGGAAAACTTGGCATAGACACAAAAAGTGGCAAAACTTGGATTTGAGCTGTATGAAGCAGATGCAAGTAGGCAGTGATATTACACCTACAGGACTTATGGAAGATTTGCGTTCAAAAGGTGCGCAACAGGTTAACACAGGTTACGGCAGCACAGAAGTACCTCCTATCATTATGAGTACAGAACGCCAAGACGTATATAAGTTAACCGATATTAATCCTAACATCGAATACAAGTTTGAGAAACACGATGATGGCACAACTGAGTTTTGTTGTAAGTACAAAAATCAAACAGAATGGTGGAACAGTGGCGACCTAGTAGAGTTTACAGACACAGATGAGTTTGCACTATCGGGACGTAGATTTAATGCATTCAAAATGGAAAACTGTGGTGACAGAGTTTATCCAGAACAAATCGAAAAAGTTGCTATTGAAAATGGTGCAAGTTTAGCACTATGTAGAAAAGTTGCACACGAATGTGTTGTGTATTACACAGGTGATTTGGATATTACTAAGTTTACAAAACAACATAAGTGCGCATACGAAATCACAGCAAAAAAAGTAGACGAAATCAAAGTAGACGATAATCTGCGTAAGATTGATAGGACACAAGTTTTTGTATAGACTAGAAGTTTACGACGGTACACAGGATTTAGAAGATTGGTACGAAGGTGCTGCTGCTAGAGGCTTTTACAACAACCATAACAAAACAGTGCTTATTGATTATATTGATAAGCACGAAGATGCTACACTAATACTTTTATATTATAAAGACAGAGTAATAGGCACAACAATCACACACAGTTTGCGTCAACTAGGAATATTAGGTAAAGATGCACATCGTATTGCTGCACGTACAGCATTGCTTATTGAACGTGTGGATGACATACGTGGACACAAAGTACACAACAATGATCGCAGCCCAATGAATCATCACACAAGTCAAATGCTAACACCTGCTTGTTTTTATTACTTAGGGCTAGACAAGCCTATGTATGTAAGCACAAACAACTTAGAGACAGCAAGCCAACGTAAAGTGCATAGAACTTGGGCAAAGATTATGCATAGACACAAATATCTTAAAGATCCTTTTGAACTAGAGTACAAAGGTGCATTTCAAACATTTTGGAAAGTAGATGTTGAACACTGGTTAAATGATTTGTCTAAAGTGCAATGGCCCGAATCAAAACAAGTGCTAGACGTATTTGCTGCACAACTCAAAAAAGTCTGACATTTCTGGAAACACTTGTTTGTGATCAACTCCACGTCTGCGTCCTTGTTCTTTAAAGAAGTTGTGGAAATCTCTACGTCCTTGTATAACTTTTTCTAACGGATATTCTGTTGTATCCATGTAATCAACAACACGTCTAAACTTTTCATATTCTATAGTGCTAAATGCATCTTTGCGATTGTCATCTACATTTTCTTTTATAAACTGCAAATGGTCACGCATATAAGTCATATAGTTGTTTGGCAGTATATTAATATCATATTGTAGAGGCTCTTTAAGATGTGGTGTATCAAAACCCAAACGTTGCCATCTGTGTGTTTCTACATCATTATACTTGGCACGCCATTCTAATATTTTTTCTAGTAGTGTGCGGAATGTTGTTACACTGAATATGTTAAACGTAATCATCAACACCATAGGTGCTTCACAGTTACGCATAAAATAATCCAAGTTGCGTTCAAAAACTTCGATGTCTAATCCGTCACGTATGTATTCTGCACGTTTACCCCAAGTGTCAATACTTGTAAACATTTTAAAGCGTCTAATCTTGTTGTTTGTTAACAGGTCATTTACACGGTTTGTAAACTTTTCTAACTGCTTTGGTTTGCCACCTAAGTTGCTGTTACAGTTTAATTCAAGTTCTGGCTTAGGGTCTGCGTCCAACATATCAAACAGTTTATATGTGCTTTTTTGTATTGTAGGCTCACCACCTGTAATACGCAATATGTGTAACTCTTTACTTAATTCTGGCCACCAGCGCCAAAATGCATCTAAATACGGATTGTTTTCTTCTTCAAATATTTGAAACCAATCAATGTCGCATCTATGGTTTTTTACGTTTGTATATGGGCCATGTTGTTTGATTTCTTGATAATATCTACTGCTGGCTTTTGGATGACAGTATCCACAACGGAAGTTACACTCATTACCAAAACTAACTTCTAAGTATTCTGGATTTACATCAAACTCTGCACCACCTTCTTTTACAGCGTTTAGTCTATGTTTAAAGAAGATAGTTTGATTACGCTGTTTTCTATCACTTACGTAATCTTTGCCAAGTGCTTCAATCTTCCAACAATAGTTACAACCAGTAGGTTGTTCGCCACGCATCATTGCAGCACGTTCTTGCTTCTTTTGCGCTGTGTTGTGTATTGCACTTGGATTTTCTAACAACGGTGCTGTGTCAATCTTATGAGGAGCAGGATGATAACAACTGTGTGTTTCACCTGTTTGGAAATATATATTGGCATGATACCATTTAGCAAAACAAAACGTTGGTGATATTTCTTGTGTTATACCATCAATGCGTTTAATTTCTTCGCTTTCGCTACGCTCCATTATTGTTCTCTATCTAAAAATTTTCTACTGTTGTCTCTTACAGGATTTTGGTATACATTTTTAAAGAACATACTTTGTTGTGCGTTTAAAGGATCTTCAGCAATGGGTATATTTAATTCTTCAATTAATTTTTCGCCTAAATAATTAGTATCCAATTCCATGCTTTCTTCATCAAATTCACCTTTTTGATCCCAATATTCATTAAGCCATTCAAAATCACGTACATTAACATAATCCCAATCTGTACACATAGTTTTGTACAAACCTTCTCTAGCACCGTATATAGCCCAACGTCCGTTTTCAACGTCTGCACCTACCATTAACCAAATATACAATCGGTGTAAGTTTTTCCAGTGATTACGTTTAAATCCTTCATAGTCAGGACGAACACCTTGATCTAATGCCATTTTAACGCCTTCACGGAAACCAGCACGCCACGCCTGATGAGGTGTAGCATTGTTATATATCATACTATATGTTCCGTTCATTTGTACATATTCAGTATCCCAACAAAAATCTACCTGTGCGTGTGGATTATCTTTTGGAGCATTTTCGTGTGTGCGCATATTTAAAACATGACTCTTAGGCCAACATTTAATTCCGCCGTTTCCATACGCTAATCCGTTGATTATATTTTCAGCAGTCCAACTAATAACCTTATTAGTTAAATCAGTATCTTCATCAAAGTTTATAACCTGTGACAAAAAATCATCTCTAATTCTATTATCACCATCTACGGTAATAAATCTATCTGTTGTAGATTTTTCAGCAGCAGCTTTGTGTGCGCTATCACTACCTTTTACACCATGTACTCGTTCGGCCCAAGGAACCTTACTACATAAGTCTGCAAAATTTTGTTCTGCATTTGGTTCGTCATATGACAAGTATATAATATCGTAATCAACAACTCTGAATGTGCTAGGCATCAACTTCCTCTAGATAGTAAGAATCAAATCTACGTGTAGTATACACAGAAAACGGTGTTCCGTCAAATTCAAAATCTTCTGAAAATGGCACAAAATTTCCATCTGTAAATTTTATAAGTCTATATAATACATTTGGATCATTCTTTTTTGTAATGCTAAAATAATACTTTGAAAGATCTATGTTAATATTTTGATCTAACAATTCTGATTCAAATTTATCATCTAACATTATATGCCAACTTTTGTTTTTATTATTTTTAGTTAGAATTACTTGTTTCTCTTTCGGAATAGCAGTGGGTATTTCATATAGAAAACTCCACATTAATTTATCCTCGTCTATTTGCTTTGTATTTTTTATACTGTATTTTTTCTCGATAAAATCAAATTCTACTTTGTGTTCAAGAAGACTTAATTTTCCTGTAATAAAATCTTCAACTTCTTCTATATCAACTTCTAAAAATTGAAATCTTTTGTCAGGCTGGTTGCTTATTTTGTAAATTGTTCCATCGTCTTCAAAACATACAAATCTTTTTACATTCATATTCCTAAGACCTTTTCATATTTTTTAATTATGTCATTAGTAACAAAATCTTTTTCGGTGTAATGAAAGATTCCATTTTGTTGATAATTTCCAATTTTCAATTTTAGATCGTCGTCTAAATATACACCTACTCTGTCTTGCCATCTAACTGAAAAATTATCGTTCCAATTTTGACATTTTGGTTTCATATGCACAAAACTAGGATATTCACTTTTATTATTTGTAATCAAATGCGTATTATCTAGTAATAAACTTGCTATAGATGCTGTTAAATCCATACTTGGATTGTTTAAATGTTTTAGCTTGTTATTTACTGTTTTATAAATTGATTGCCAATTATTTGTTATTAATTCAAGCCAGTCATTAAACTCGTGTGCTAAATCTGATTTTTTAAAATAATGAAAACCACTGTATAAACTTGGAATATTGTTTAGGTAAAAATGGTTGTATCTATAATAGTTTTTATCAGGAATCACTTCTCCTCTATATGTTGTAACTTTGCTAGTATAAAATAAATCGTAATTTTCTAAATAATCAAACCAAAAAGAAATGTCATCTAATACCAGCATATCTGTATCTATCACTGCTGTGTTTTCATATGGTATAGCGTGATAAATTTTCCATCTATTACTAACTTTCCAATCTTCGTTTTCAGCGTGATCGCCCCAAGGAATTTCCACTATATGATCAAACACCTGCTTGTATTTTCGTGGCACTGGATCATTTGTAATTAAGCATACACTGCTATTTTCATTTGTAACTTTAATACTCATTGCAGCTAAGTATGCTTGACGCACGTAGTCAAAATTACTGTTTTGGGCAAGCATAGTAAAATTATTGGTTGTCAATTATTCTCTCCAAGCTAAACTTATTCATTATATGACAATTACTGCCTTTGAGATTTACTGCTGTATACTCACCAAAACGATTTGTTTTTTGTACAAGAATTTTTATTTCATCTTCAACTATATCAAGTAAAACATCTTTGTCAATAGCATAAAATTTCTTGCCTGGAAGTATACCCGCAAAGTCACCAGATTTGTATCCATTCATTATGTGTAGCGCAATGCTAAAAGCAAAATCATTTCTATATACAGTTGTACGGAATTGATACATACTTCTATAATGCATATAATTTTCTTTAATATGCTTTACTAAATCAAAAAACATTTTTGTTTGTTCTGATTTTTTAAAATAAAATACAGTAGCCCAATAAAAATCTATGCTGGTATCACTAATACGTAAAAATTCAGATGTTCCTGTGTGTATACCTACGTGGATTGCATCCTTGTAAAGTAACAATTCCTTCTGTTGTAAAAAGCAATTATTTAAAATATCATTACTAATAACGTAATCAGTATCCATTACAATTGTTTCATCATAAGGAGTAAGGTAATATACGTCTGCCCTATCGGTATTTAGAAAAGATGTTATCTTATTATATAAGTCACCGTCGTGATGTCTTTTTGTCGTATTATGATAATTTTTGCTAGTCGATTGAATTACAGTATCAAACAAATTATTACTATTATCATAGTCAGAGGTTGTAACAAGACTGACTGGTAAGTTCAAATACTTTTGTATTCTTTTTGCTAAAAATTCAGCTTGTTTTATATAGTTTAGTGTACCGTTGTTGTTAGCAAATAACAAGACGCCTTTTGTCATAAATTTATAATACTTTCAACAGTTCTGTTTTTTTTCAATTTGTTATATTCAACAAAATATTGGTTAGTTGCTTCAAAATATTTTGTGTATAATTCAGCACTAAAATTTGCAACATTATCTACTTCAATCGGTATACTGTTATCATCAATCAAGATTGTTCCATCCTGTTCTAAAGTTACTAAACTTTGACAAAAACTTATAAGTTCTTGTGTAACTGTAAATTGTCCACCGTTATAGTAGTATACTAAATTTTCTTTATATTGCTCTCTTAACAAACGTTTTTGATTGTTTAGAGTAACCATATAGTTACTGTGGTCTAATGCTTTTTGAAGACGTTCGTCCATATATACCTCCTAGATATGTTATAGTATATATTAAACTATTTGTATTGTCAATTATAAATCGGAATCTTTTGTTCCGGTTGGAACATCAAGCACGATTCCATTGTAAGTTACACCATCGTATACAAATGTACTGTTTGGTGTTTTTGTGTAAACTGTGCTTGTAATAGTTGCTCCTACACTTTCATCTGCAGGAGCACCTTGTTCACCAAATTCTTGTTGATATCCAGTCCCTGTATCACCGTCGTCAAATTCAATTCTAAATTGTAACTGTGTAGCACTGGCTAATGCACTATTAGTTCTAGCATAAATTCTAAAAAAGTTATCATCGTAGATCTGGCTTACAGGAATACCTCCAGGATTACCACCTGCTCTACCGCCGCCTTGTTTCTCAAATATTTTAGTCCAAGTAGCACCACTACTAATATTAGCGTTACTATATCCTGTGCCCGAACCAGGACTAATTGCTTCACAAATCCAATCTGTTTGATTTCTACGTCTGAATCTTACAGTTCCGCTGTCACTTAAAACTTGAGCCCAATCCCAATCCTTACTATAAAGAGTGCCTGTTGTGCCTCCTGTTGCACTAGATTGAAAAAGTATTTCTCCGCCGGCTGCTAAGAAGTAAATTAATTCATTATGACTAGGAAAATTTACTGTAACTTCGTGCCTAATTACTTTTACGGCATCTGCACTACCGCCCCAATTTGCTGTCCTTTGACTAGATGTGCTTACTCCGCCACTGGTTTCTAACGGCTCTAATCCTGTAAAACTACTGCTAGGAAATTCTGTAGAAGCATGATTAAATGCTAAAACTGTATCAGCAATAGTATCTAAATCTAATTTATGCTGCCAAGCAATAAGATCTCTATTAGATATATCTGCAAAATCTGGATAAGTTAGTTTACCTTCAAATTCAGTAGGATCGATATCACTTGCTAAACTTGCATAGCAGTGATTATGTCCTGCCTGTAAATCTAGCCATAAATTAAAATGTTGTTGTTCGGTAACCGTATCACTAACCCCTGGAGTACTGCCTCCAACTACATTGTCACTTGTAAAATTCCTACCATATCCTCCAGATGTAGTAAGAGGAGTTGTTAAACTACCATAATCATTATAGACAGAAACATTGCCTAAACGTCCAGCTATTAATTCTCTAATTGCATTATAATGTGATGCTAGTATCGGGGTATTTACAGCCATTATATTTCCTTTTTTAACATTTTAAACTATGCACACAAATTTGTCAAATTATAATTCACTTGTCTTACTATATGAAGGTGCAGGTGTATTTACATAAGTTCCGCTTGCTCTTAGATGAGAAACTGAACTTGTTAATATACCTGAAACATATTCGTCTGCGCCCCCTGATCCTACATCAAGATCACTAAAAACTATATTAAATGTTATTTCGTTATCGTTTTTTTCTTTAGCTTCAATATACCATTCATTTTCTGCATAAGTTCCGCTTGGATCAGCTTCTTTAAGATATATTCTTTGATAGGTATCTGTCAAATCTTCGTTGCCAATTGCGTATGCAGTACCACTTCCTGTTGTTGCAGTAGCAGCTCGTCCAAATTGTATTTGCCCACTGTTTGTAAGCATTGTTTCCCAATCTTGGTTTTTAGATAAATCATCACCAGAAACACTACTAATATCAATGCTGGCATTAAAACGTATTTGTCCACCAGCATTGAAAAATGCTCTCCGTGCATTTGCATCTGCAAAACCTACATCAATAGTGTGATTAATTGTTTGTGGTGTTGCTGTGCCGCCCCACGGCGTAGCTGAACCATTTTTAATACTGTTTACTCCAGCAGATTCGGTATCAGTTTGAGAAAGTGCTACTGTAAACCTATCATTTTCTAAAGTAGTAATAAGAGTTTCGTATGCTGCATATAATGCTTCAGTAATATCATCGTCTTCTGTTACAGTTTCGATTGTTGTTGGAGTAGTTCCATTGATATGTACATATACTTTTTCAAAATCAGTGTACAAAGAATTCATATGATTTGCTAAAACAATTGATTCCACAGGCTCAGGATTAGAAGATACACTTTGATTGTAACCTTTATCTCCTGATCCAACTCCTAGTAAAGCTGATATTTTTCCTTGTATTTCATTGTAACGTGCTGCTGAAATTATTTCTGGCATACTATCTCTCCGTTGTAGTACTTATACTTTCAGCACACACTCGACTAATTTTTCTTCTGGGTCTGTATTTGTTTCTAATGCAATACCAACTAGAGCTCTTGTAGCTGTAGGCCCTGCAACGCCATCTTCCCAAGCGTATACTGGTGTACCTTTTTCAATTACTCCTTTGCAACGAACAGGCACACGGCCTTTAAGAGCAATTGCTTGTCCGTCGATTTCTGAATTCATTAGATATGCCGGATTCTCACTTATAACACCAATTGCTAAATCGCTTGATTTACAAGGTTTTGTTTCTGCACTAACGTCTTCTTCTGCTGCAAATTTTGCTTGTGACACTGTCATAACAGTACCAACTGGATGTTCTTCTTCGGTTGTATATTTTTCAGCTAAGTCAGCATACTGTGCTTGTGTAGCAGTACCGTTAAATAATACTGCTGTCAAGTTACCTGATGCATCTCTTGCTGCAATAGTATTTGGAGTTGCTGCTGTACTAGCAAGTCGTCCTGTGCCTGCAACATCTACATTTGTTGCTTTATCTGCTGTACCTCTAAAAGATGTTGCATGAATCTCCGCAAATTTTTCACTTGCGCCACCAATATTGTATACATTATCAGTTTCTGGATAAAGTCCGGCATCATCTGCTGCTACATTTCTAATAGAAACAATATTTACTGGCGAGCCTGCACCGCTACGCAATGCACCAAAAAAGATTTTATCTCCAACTTGGTTTTTAATGTTACCTTGATTTCCTGAAACAATGTTTACTAACAAATCATTGCCGGCGCCTACTGTAAATCCAGGATCACCAAAACGCACAAGATCACCACCTGATTGTGCATCCTTAAATGATAAATTATTAGCTGAAATAAAACTACTAGCTTCTAAACCATTAATTTTTAAAGCGTTACTTGCTGTACCCCATATAATAGGTTCATCTGCTGCACCTGAGACTGGATCTCCTATGCTGTTATCTGTAATACCATCTGTTCCAGTATTAACAAAAGTAATACCTCTTTTAATTAAGCTAAAACCTGTTAAAGCAGGAGTGCCATCTGGCTGTAATGTTGCAAGTGTAAATTCTTCATTTGAAATTACATATAAAGACACATCGTTAATTAATGCAACAATAATTGTTTTTTCGTTCTCAGCATTATCAAGCACATTAACACTGAGCATTTGTGTTGTACCGCTACCGGCAGATTGAGGACCAACAAGTATAAATTCTCCGCCAGCTGTTTTACCGTACAATTGATTGCTTGTACTACTCCACCAAAGGTCGCCTTCGTTTAATCCTACTGGTTCAGTAGCACTTACTTCAGTGCCGCCTGCTGTTTTCCAAGCACTACCTGTGTAAAATTTTAATTTTAAAGTGCTTGAATCATACCAAACTTGTCCGTCAATTGCTTTTACTGGCGCAGTAGTACCTGAAAAAGATTCTAAAAGGTGTAGATAATTTTCGTTTTGTACTTCGCCGTATCCGCTGTAATTTCGTCCAACAAACTTAATGTCTGTTGTTTGATCAATTGTGCCATCTTCAACTACTGTAAGTTGAGTGCCGTTATATCTGTTTACAATATATGCCATTCTTGTTGTTTCCTCGTGCTTAAACTATTTATCGCTAAACTGCTGAAGTACTGATCTCTCCTGTTGTAGGTGCCCATAAAGCAGATGCTATCTCCATAGAAATAGTTATTCGTGTTATTGTTAGGTTAACTGTTGCTGTTGGATCAGTGATTGCAAAATCACCAATTACGTTGACGTTTTGAACACCGGCACTATCAACAGCAGTTAGTGTTTTTGAAACACCGCTGTTAACATCAATAGGATCTGTTGTAGCTGTATAGTAATATGCGTGAATATTTGCAACGGTTCCATTCCTATCAGTGCTAGGTGTACTGATTTCTGATAATAATGTAGCAATGTTAACAAGTAATACATCATCACAAGTACCATCGCCGTATGATCCTGGATTGTATGTTGTGCCTATTCCTGTTACGTCTAATCCCATTACTACCGGTTGTGAAAGAATTGCATCATCAACATACTTTTTGTTTGTAACATCGTTATTTGCAGTAGGAGTAGCAACATTCTTAATTTGTTTTGCATTGGTTAATTCAATAGCATCAACACTGGTAATTTGTAAACCTTTTGTAGTTGAAATAGTATCATCGGTGATAGTCATTGTGTCACTACCACCACCGATTTGTAAATTAGTTAATTTGCCTACAGTTGTCAAACTACTGTTTACAACACTGCTACCTAATGTATCCAAAGAAAGAACATTTGCTGTACCGATAAAATAACTATCATTTAGTTTATTTAGAGCTATACCATGAGAACTTGTCCAATTATCCGTATCATAACTCCAAGTCCAACGTTTATCATCACCCGATACTCTAACAACTATACCAGCATCGTCTGCATCTATATCACTAATAAGTGTACTGTCGTCTGTAATTGCAAGTTCTATTTGCTTATCTTCGACACGCAAAGTAGCAACATCTAAACTTGTTGTATCACCTTCTACTAATATATTTCCTGTTACACGTAAATCGCCTGCAATGTCTACAGTATATTGGGGTAATGCATTTTGGAAAAATCCAACTTTCTTTTCACTTGAATCAAAATACACACTGTCTTCTAAATTGTTGCTGTTAAATGCAAGTTTTAGATCTTGATTGCTTTTTTGTATTTTGAAATTTGTTACAGCACCGTCTTGTCTGATATTTAAATCTAAATCATCACCAAGATACAAACCGTTGTCGTTTTTAATAATTATGTACCCTGTGGTAGTATCGTTACTATCAGCACTTAAAAAACTATTTTGATCGTAGACATTACCAAAATCGTCTATTAGATTTTTAGCAGATGTAGCACTACCTGTAAAAGTGTAATTACTAAACGCAGAACTAATGTTAAATCCTACTTGGAGATTTGTAAATCCTGCTATTGTAGGAAATGGTGTAAATGCATCTTTTGTTTCAATGCCAACAATTGCCCCATTAATAAATCTTTTAATTACTACTCTATTTTGCCCTAGTGTATCTTTTATTGTTTCAACAAAATCGCCTGTGCGTGATTGCGATTTATCATAATCCGGTCCTACTAATATTGTTTCAGTTCCGTTCCAAAAGAACATTTGATCTTTTGCACCGTCGATCCAAATATCTCCTGCAATTAATTCTGTTGGTTGTGTTGCACTGTAAATTGTGCTATCTGTACTTCTAAATGTTACACCATCATATACTTTTAATCTACCTGTAGAAGTATCATACCATAACTGTCCTCTAATTGGACTGCCAGGTGCAGTTGTGTTTGAAAAATTTTCAAGCATTTTGATAAAGTTTTCATTTATACTTTCACCAAATCCTTGATAGTTTTTACCTATAAGATTAATGTCAGCGGATGTAGTATCTAACCTACCGTCAACTAATTCTACTAATAGAGACCCGTCTGTTTTATTAAGTTTATAGGCCATTAGGTACCTCCGTAATATATAATAAAGTTAAGTGTTACATATGGATTTACAATGTTTATTGGAAGGTTTTGTAAATCAATTACACCACCACTAGTTTCTAATCTTGTGCCAGTACCAGAAGTATCACCGTTATTAGCAACACTATCAGTGCCACTATAAGTTGCTGTAGATGTAGCATAATATTGGTTATCATCGCCATCATTTAGATCGTGTTTGTGTTCTGGCAAGTTTTCTTGCATTACTGTAATTTCTTCATTACCAGCAGCATCGCCTATACCTGACACACCACTTGAAATAGCATTAGATGGTAACGATCCGCTTCCTATACCAGTTGCCATTGTAGGGAAACGTCCTCTTAAATCTGGAACTCTAAAATAGTTGTTGTTATCAGGTGCACCTCTATCTGTTGGACTACCATAATACCAAGTTGCTGAATTAGTAGGATCATATCCTAATGCTGTTTTTAAATTACCGTAAGTTGTATCAATAGGGTAGAAGCTGCCGTCACACAATAACCAATTAGCGGGTGCTGTTATTCCACCATACATAATAATTGTGCCAACTGGCATAGTATCAAAACTACCAAATAATTGACTTGGTGTTGCCTTTTCCAATATACCAGATGCATTGTTATAAATCAACAAAGTATCGTTTGTTTGATCAACAGTTGTTGCTAATGTTTGATCGCTAATAATTGCTGGTGCGGCTTGTGTTGAAAATGTTTTTGTGCTACCACCTGTTTGACCATCAAATACAAAACTGCTGCCTGTTATTTGTCCAGTCATACCAAATGTTGTTGTGCTGTTTAGTTTGCCTGTACTTCCAGCTGTGCCGCTTACATTACCTGTAACGTTACCTGTCAAATTACCTGTTATTCTATTTGCATATAATGTGTCAAAAGGTAATACACTGCTACCAATATTTCTAACATTTGCAGAATCAGGAATTAAGTTTGCAAGTGTAATATTACCATCAATAGTAGCATTGCCACCAACGTTTAAATTTTTTGTTATTCCTACACCACCAAGTGTTGTAATAGAACCTGTTGTAGGATTGTTGCTTTCTGTATCTCCTGTAACACTGATATTACTATCAGTTTTTATATTACCAATTACATCTAAACTTTCAGTAGGATTAAGATTGTTAACGCCTACATTAGTGTTACTTTTAATACGTAAAGGAACAGCAAGTGTTCCGTTGTTGTTAATACGCAAATCAATAGGTGCACCGGGTATACTGTTTTCAACAATACTATTATTACCCTCAACTAATAAACTTAATGTTTTTGCAGTACCAACTTCAATACCATCATTGTTTTTTACTTGAATTTTTTCAGATACTTGGTTTACGATATTGTTACGCATTACTGTGGTTGTTGGTATAGATGCGCCGTTGATAAGTAAATTTGCTGCTAGATCAGCAGTGCCATTAAATTTAGCAGTTGTTAAACTTTTGTTGAAATTTACACCTACTTTTAATGGTGTTGTAGCACTATATCCAGCAAAAGGAGTTCTTGGAGAGAACTCAACTCTTGTGTATATAGTAACTGGAATATTTTCTATATAATTAATAATTACAGGACGCTTAGGATTACCCGATTCTGTTGATTCTATTTCTTCTACAAGTGCTCCAGTTTTATTTTCATCAACATAATTTGGGCCTACTAATAACCAACCGCTTCCGGTATATAAATAAAGTTGACTTGTACTCGTGTTTACCCACAAGTCTCCTTTGACACTATTTGCTACTTCTGGTTCGAAAGCGCCTTTTTTAAGCCCACCTGCAGCAACCCAGTTTGTGCCATCATATATTTTAAGCTGATCTATTTCTTGTGTAGTGTCGTACCAAAGTTGTCCTTCAACTGGATTAGTAGGAGGACTAGCATTAGCAAAGTTTTCTAACAATTGTAAGAAGTTTGTATTTACTGCTAAACCATAATCAGTTATAAGCCTACCAGGTAAGCTCAAACTTGTATCGTTGTTAAAACTACTTTCTTCTACTGTGATTTCACCTTTGTTTGCTTGATCTGTGAAAGGAACTTGATATGACATTAAGTATTACCTCCACTTAAACTTTGTACTCTAACCGTGTAATCAATTTGTATAAGTCTGTTTAACGATTTTTGCACAGGATGGAAAATCACGTGTGTCAAAAGTCTGCCACTTCCACTAGGAGAATATCCAACTAATCCTAGTTCATCAAAAACAAATTGCGCTTCAGTATCTGCTGCTGTATCAAATGCATCTTGTCCATCTGGTTCACCATAATCTAGCAATGCACTTACAACAATATCAGTATAATTTGTACCTGTCACATGACGTGTTTCGATTTTATTTCTTTGTGGATCGACATTATTTACGGAACGGTCGTCGACTACTTTTTGATATGTTTGATTGTAAAGGCTGGCATTAGTACCAGTGCTGTTTGGTGTTAAGTATGTAATAATACCAGTTGGATCAACACTAGTACCACCGTTGCCAAACGCCATTTCATAGATAAAACCTTCTCCGGCATTACCTAAACTTTCAGCAAGACTGATACTCATATTTTCATAATGAATAGCATTACGCTTGTTTACAAATACGTGTCCAGAATCTGGATTATGTATTTTAATATGTCCTTCTATGTGTACGCCACTTTGTTCATTAATCATATTTTCATTCCGTTCCTATATTGTATTTATCGGGGTAGCGATATTGTTTTGTCTGTTATAAATTTAGCAATTTGATTTTCACTGTCTGCTATACTTTTTCCCGGATCTGTCCAAGTTTTTCCTGTTTTTCTAATTACTTCAATTATGGTTCCATTTGCAGGTGGATCAATATAATCTGCCAAATATAATGCAGTTACAGTGCTATCTCCCCACACAATTGTTTCCATTGTAACTTCTGGAGCACGAGTAACATCTGCTTCTGGTGAATCTTGATCTATTGTGTGGTCAAACTCTACTATATTATCTTTACGTAATCTAGTACCTGCTAAGAATACATCAATTTCATCAATACTGCTTGGTGTGAAATCAAGTATAAATTGTTTACTACTACTATCACCAATAAATGTTGTTTTTATAACTTCATCTTTGTATGGAATATTTTCTTCAATGCCTTGGCCTGTAACTTTTGTGCCTACTTCATAAGTAGATTTTACACCAGTGCCTAGTGTACCTCTACGTACCTGTCTTAACAAATTGCCATCCAATGTGTAATATTCAATACGTTCTTTATCTATCCATACAACACCTGGTGTACCTAATGCTTTATTAGGTGATTGTATACCAGTTGAGTCTTTTAATTGAATAACTTGATCATAATAATTCAAAGGTTGTTGCAATTCATATTCGTTTTGATTGTTTAATCTCTTATAATGATATCTATTCAACATATCTTTGAATATTCTAAATCCAAATTTTGGTTTACTTGTCTGTGCAGCAAATTGTAACACATCGATTTTATCATTTGGTAGTACTTTTTTATAAAGTTGTACACCGTCTTTTGCAGTAGATATTTTATAATCTTTTTGTGGAACTTGGATTTCTCCGTTTACAAATACCCAAACATAATTTGCACTCAGTGCTGGTTTTTGTAATTTAACAAAACCTTTACTCAATAAGTTTTTATCAATGTATTCTTGAGAACCAACAGGTGCTTGATTTGTATTCCATACAACATCATAACTGTTTCTTTCAAACTCATTAATGTCATGATTGCTAAACGTATACACACTAACTGTTTCCCAAGCATCTGGTGCTTCTTTTAAGACTAAATTATCTGTCTCAACCAGTGTTACATCTAGTAATTTTAAATCTGCTGTGCTTTCATCATTTGCAACCATTGCAGGAGTATCATCAGTGCTTTTTAATTCAAACAAGTCTCTAACATATCCTTGTAGTTCAATAGTCATATTATCCCCATCACGAGTAAAACTTTCTACTCTTGCATTAACTATTGTGCTATCGTCTGTTAATCTAAATGACACATCTTGGTCTCTTACTAAGTCGTCAAGTGCAGAACCATTTTCAATTACAACTTGTGTGTTAAAGAAGAAATACTCTGCATCTCTTATAATAAAAATTTCTAATTTTGCACCAGGAAGTGCAACATTGTTTGACAAAATTTCAACCCTGCCATTTAGAGGATCATAATTCCATTCTTCGTCTGATAATAAAACTTCATCTAAATAAACAATAACATCTTTACTGTCAATTGCAGTAGTATCTTCAAATTGCCAGGCTTGAATGTCATACTGTCTCGCTATAGTTGTAGTATAACCAATTCTGTATCCCGGATGTAAAAACTTTGACCCTTTTTCACGCTGTACTAATACATTGCTTGCATATGGTTTTTTCAAAGAAGGTACAGCAACATCGTTTGTAAATCTGTGTGTAATGTTTAACCCATCAGTAACCATGGTTTTATCGATAACCATTTCACTAAACTGATTTAGTTTTTCACTATACACAGTGTATCCAATTACAGTGCCTTCATCTAAAACGGTAGGAAATTCTAAAGTACCAAATCCATCAGCATTAGTATCATATCCGTATTGTGTAGCAGGTTCTTGTTTGACTCCATTCACAGTAACAAAAGTACTTTGTTCTTCTGTAAAACGTATGGGCAATTCGTAATATGTATTTGTCCCATCTGCAATAATATTATCACTATCTAAAATATTGACTCCGTTGGTTCCAATGCTTACAATTGTTAAATTTTTGTTTGCAGCGATTGCAGAACTATCTGCTAAACTTAGAAGTCTAGTTTCAAAATCTAGTTTTAAATCAGCATTGTCTATAACTTCACCTTCGACTGTTACAACCACAGTATTTTCTGTCTGCGGAAATGCGTCAAATTCCCATTCTATTGTTGTGCCATCTGTAAGATAACTTCTTGTAGAAATAATACCTTGTCCTTCGCTAACACGACTGTAAACTTGAATATCAACTGCATCTAAAACTTGGCCAGGTACTTGTTCTTCAGGGCCTTTACTAGTAGTTGGTGTAACAAATCCATCTCCATCCACAACAATATCACCAGGATCTATACCTGTTGCTGTGGTATACTGAAATCCTCCACCTTGTAAACTAACGTCAAATGCTGTGCTTTCAGGTGTAAAGCTACCGTCGCTGGTTGATTTTCTCACAACAATTACATCATCAGCTTTTGTAGTAATCACATCGCTATCTAAGAATATAGTTAATGAAATATCGTCACCTTGTGGTGATACCATTTTTGCATTAGGATTAGTTCCTGTAGCAGGATATGCAGGATCATCAATACGCACATTGTTTAAATAAACATTGTATGTGACACCCGATTCTAATACTTTAGACAAATTAACTATTTGTGTACTTCCGTCTAAAACAATTATTTCATCTTCATTGTTTATATCATAGGTATCAAAATCAATGCCAAATCCTTGTAAGTCCCAACCTAGACTTTCTCCAAATCCAATGCTATCAACTTGAACTCCACCATAATCAACTCCGTCCATTAACTGAGATAATTCTTTACCTGGCATTCCGGTTGTTGGATTGTAGAAGAAATTAATTCTATCCGCTGCTGTCAACAAGTCAGTTGATTTTTTATAATTAATAATTACTTCTGCATTATTTGCAGGTGCATTAGTAAAAGTTATTCTTCCTGTGTATCTTTCATAACTTCTTGTTTTATCTAATTCGTTTGATATTGTAAAATCACTTATTAGTTGGTCTACGCCTCCTACAGTAATTGAAATATCTGCACTACGAGTACTCAAAGGCCACTTCAAATTAAATTCTGTTAAGCCACCATTGCCAACAAATGTTTCTGTTTCGTCTAAAGTTGTGAACAAGTAATTGCCTGAAACTCTATCAAATTTCATTAACATATGTGTGTTACGCACTAAGTTATTGCCTATAACAGCATAAACAATAGCCTCTTCGCCATCTTCATTTAATCCACCATTAATAGTAACTGTAGGTGTATTGAAATATTTTGCACCAACAGTATCTACTTCAATATAACCAATGCTGTCACCACTTAGATAAGCAAAACCTTCAAGTGTTGGACCACCGCCTCCTTCGACTGTGATATTCGCAGTGTTTACATATCCGCTTCCGCCACTGTAAATCACAAATTCTTTGATTTCAAATCCTACATTATCATACCAATTACGTTTTGGATATTCTAAAACTTCGCTGTCTACATTTTCAAAATTATTGTTTATAAATTTAATTGCTTCAGGTACAACCTTTCCTACCACAGGATCATAACTTGGAGGCAAATCAAAATCAGTGACGTTGGTTTGTGTTGGTTCAATCTTTTCATAAGCACTTACATATTCTCTAATCTTTGTACTATAAGGTTTTACCTCACTGATATACTCCTGATAATTTGGTAAGTTATCATTTTGATATGTGATTTTTTGCGCAAGTTCACCTACATTGTGTTTTGCGGTTACAAAACTAGATTTGAATATCCAGTCTACATCAATTTGTTCACTAATAGCATATCTTACACTACTGAAGAATAATTTGTTCCATTCAACTTCTAATTGATCTACAAACAAATTATTTTGAATCGTATTTAAAATAATACGTGTTTCTTGTGTAGGTTCTCTATCATAGAAACTTGTGTCATAAATTTGCTTATCATAACCTACAGATTCGTTTTGATACAATGTTGTTGTAAATTGAATTGTACCATTTTGTCTACCAATAGTTTTATAATTTACAGTATAATCAACATTTGATTGATTGTCAATCTTTTCTAACAACAACCAGCCGCCTGTGCCTATGGTTTCAATTTTAATAACACTACCAATTATGTCATCTAAACTTTCTAATTCATATGCACCTGGAATAATAAAGTTTATTGCTGTTTCTGCATTATATCCTTGTGCATACCAATCTTCATAGTTCCAATAAAGTGTAGTGTCGTAATCTTGTATTTGATTTCTAAACCACTCGCCTGTACTTGCAATCCAGTTGTAGATTGCCCAGAAACCACCTATGCTAGAATCGTTTTTAACAAGTACACTAAATGGACGTACAATCAATGTTGTGTTATCTAAATAATTTTTACCACCATTTAAGATTTCAACACTTGTAACTTGTCCTAAGTTGTTTATGTATGTTTTAATTTCTGCACCATAACCTGTGCCTTCAATTGTTACAGTTGGGCCATCTCTTGTTGCACCGCTGGTATAATTACTGTCAATATAGCCACGCCCTGCATTTGTAATTTGTACTTCAGTTATCGTACCGTCTTCAATAATCGGTGTAAGAACAGCCTGTTCAATTTTTGCAGTACCAATAAAACGTAATAAATTTTCACTTTCTATTTCTGTATCCCATAAATGACTATATTTGCTCGGAGCAGGATCAATTTGTTGCAATGGTGATATATCAAACTCATCAACAACTACATAACCTTTCAAAACACCATTTACACGCTCAACAATCTGTTTGAGTGCTTCTTTACGGTTTACAAACATACTTTGGTTTGGTTCATTTAAAATACCAAAACGTCTAGCAATACTTACTCTAGTATCTGGCAATTGAATATTTTGTTCATTGTATCCAACAAGACTATCTACCCATTTGTCAACAATGTCTGTATTAGGTTTGCTACTTGCTAAACCTTCTGTTAACAATTGGTATTCGCTATGTATGTTATTTTCTTCATTATCAGAAACTGAATAATCAATATGTAAAACTGTATTTTTATCTTTGATTAAATTTTTAACATTGTGTAACGCAAATGTTTGACTGTCAAAAAGATTAATATATCTGTATCCTTGTCCTGCAGGATCTTTAATTAAATTTTCTACATTATTTGCGCTAATATTTCTGCCATAAGTGTTTGGAACAGTAGTCTTTCCTTTGACCCAGAAGTAATATCTAGGCACTGCAATACCTGTTATTGCATCATATGTGTTTGTAATTGTATATGTATCATCGCCGTATAAACTTAAACCACTTATACCATCTGCTAAACCTTCGGTTGTATCTGCTATACTGTCCCATTCGCTGGGTAGATATTCACTTTCTACCCATTCGTATACGTCAATATCAAACCCTGGCACTATTTGATTCCAATAGTTGGATTTATATTGTATATCTCCTTGATATGGTGTATACCATTTTACAGTATCTATATTCCACCATAGCTTTCCAACGTGTTCTTTGCCCCATAAATCAGCAGATCCTGTATTTGTCGATCCAGTGTTATAAACAGCAGGATCATAATATAATTTGTAAGATATTTCTTGCTCTGCTGGTCCAGCAATACGTCCTTGAATCGGATCAATAAAATCTAAATATGTAATTAAATCTTTTGTTGTTTTGTCGTATAACCACACACCTTTAACTTTTGCTAGATTGACATATCTATCAACTTCGGCAGTAAGTGTCCAAGCTGTTGCACCTATGTTAGTTCTAAAATCTTGTATGACTCCAACATTGTTAGTACTATCTCCTAAAATAACATCTAGTGGTTGAGATGGCGCAACCATATACAGGTGGTTTCTATTCAAATATCCATATGCTCTATTTGCCTGTGTCACATCTGTACTTGTAAATAATTTTTCAGCATAGATCATTCCGTCTTTTGTTTCGTTCAAAACTTCATACAAATATACTTGCGAATTGTCTTTTACTGCGTCAATTATTTGTGTAGTAGAATTGTCAAAAGTTGTAGGAGTTTCTAATGGTGTAGATGTGTCGTCTTTAACATATCTACTGCCAAGTGAAGTGATTGCTCCAGGCAATAATTCGCTGTATGAATCAAATGTTGTTTCAAATTGAGTATCACCACGTTCGCTTGTAACTGCTAGACGTGTATCTTCTAAATCAACATATACTCCAAATCTGTTGTTCTTTTCTCCATCAGGTGAATATAATTCTTGGTCTAATGCAAATTGACTGTTTTGTAATTTGTATAGGTATACTTTACCATTAAGTATTCCGGCAGCATCTGAATTAGGAGCACCAATTGCTAATCTAGATCCGTTGCTGTTTAATGAAATACTATATCCAAAAAATTCGTTGTCAACTGGAGAATCAATATTTTGGTCAAAAACATATCTGTTGTTTTGTTTTCTATATATAGCAACACGATATTCACTACCAGATAAAACGCCTGATAATGCTAACACTTCACCATTTTCACTTATATCATATGTGATACCAACATCACTTGCTAATCCAAAACCACTACTATCTTCATTATATAAATCTGTTGCTTCGTCGAGATCAGATGTTACATAACCAGTATAATCAACATAAGTATCAAGCTGATTCCATAAATTTGAATCAAAGGGATTACCTGCCGGTACAAGTGTATTAGCTTGATACAAACTACCTAAGTAATACACAATTTCATTTTCAATATATTTTCTTACAGTGTTCCATTCACCTCTATAACTTTCATCAATATTATATCTGTAAGATTCAACATCATTATCTACTTGGTTTGTAATGATATATACTCTACCATTATCAGCTAAACTTCTAATATACAAATGATAATCAAAATCATTAGGAGACACAACTTTTACACCGAGTCCAAATTTTTCATCTGTACCAGGAGCACTGCTCAATATAATGTCAACTAATTCAAAGTTATTATCAACAAGTTTTTTATAAATGTAAACAACACCTTGATTTGTATACTTGCTCGGTAATGCTGCTGCATCTGCTTTTATAATTTCTACTTTTTGCCAATCTTGGCTATCTAAGTCTATTGTACTACTTTCAACTGTTACATCTCTTAGAGCTTGCCAAAGTACACCTTTGCTACTTACAATATCACCTGCAACATATGCGTCTAAAGGATCTAACTCACCCAAGTATCTACTCTTAACATTAGTTGCTGTAGGTGCGCCAACATATAGATATTGTCCGTCTGCAGAAATATCTACACTAGATCCAAATTCTCCGTCATCATGATAAGTTGTGATAGCATCTAATGTTTGCGATAATTTAAAATCTAATGCTTCGCTACTTCTTGTATAAATGTAAACTCTTCCGTATCCTAAATCAGGAGCACCTACGGCCATTATTGTGTTATTGTAACTTGCAGATACACTACGTCCGTATTTGTAACTGCTTTCTTCGGGTGCAGTAATAGTTTGTATTTTTTTTCTAATAGGAGCATTATCGTATACTCCACTAACACCATTACAAATATCATCAACCCACATTCTATCATTATCTAAATCGTAAGTTTTTAGGATTGCATTAATGTCTACAAGTTCATTTACTCTACGAGAATTAAATTCAGTTACAATACCAAGTGTACTATCTTCTATATTGATAAAATCTGTGCTTATTGGTGTATCTGTTTCAATTTCAATATTAGGCATTATAACTGTAGAATCTTCACCACTTATAGTGTTTGGTTGAATATTTGTTACAAGCCAGAAACCATTTACTTCATCATCAATGTTGTTAACACCTATAATAGAATTTTCTGCAAAAGTTATAGGTTTATTAAAATATATTTTGAAACCTAGATCTGTTTTTTCAACAAGTGTAACACTTATTGGAGCAATTACGTGTTTATATACATTCCAACTTGTTCCGCTTTTAGGAACCCAAATATATGATCCTACATCTACAGATTGTAGCTCTAAAGATAAAATGTCTTCATATGTTTTTGTAATAAAATTAATTTGGTCTAATTTTACATACCCGCCTGTTTTTGTATACTCAGTTACAGCTTCTAATGTAGGTAAAAATAAACCTGTATCATAATTGTCGGGAGCGATTAAAACATCTGCTTTTTTATATTGATAGACTAAATCAGTTTTTGTGCTATCAACTTGATTTACTAATTCTATTAACTGTGGTTCTATTCTAAATTGCTTTTCATCTAGTTGGAATTCAACTTCATCAAAACTTTTTACTGCACCGTATTGTCCAACACGTAATGCCCATTCTTCATAAAGTTCAATGCTATCTTGATTAGCACTGCCTAGTTTGTCAAACAGTTTAGTAACACTGTTTGATGTTCCTTTGTCTTGGATAAAGCCTTGATAAAATTTATATTGACTTACATCATCCTGTATGATATTAGATAGGTAATTTCTTTTTTGATAACCAATTAAATGCTGTGCTAGACGTTGTTGTTCCGCATCAAAATTATCTGTATCTAAATCATAAAAATCAGCAAATTGATTTGCTCTATAATCCCAATTAGGTTTTAATTCATTATTTGGTTTTTCTGGTAACAATGTCCACAAATTATTATCAAAGTCTTGTACACCAGTATGTGTAATATTTGCAGCGTAATAAAATTCTTTAAATTTTACAAGCTCGCCAATTGTGTAATCTTTATATGATTCCCATTCTGATACTTTAGCATCATCGTAAATAAATCCGGGAATATTTAATCCACCATTCCATTCATCTGTTCTATAACCTACTACTTTTAATCTTTCTTGCCTATAACCCGTACTAGGACTATAAATTGTATCATTAAAAATAGTTGTATTGTCTACAAATATAGTGTGTTCTTTTTGTATCAATGGTAATTTAATTAGGAAAATTCCATTGTCTTCTGAACTTATTTGGAAACCATTGTTATTATCTCTATATACATTAAACAAGCCACTATTTAATTTATTTCCATTTTGATCAAGTATAGGATAGTTGTAAAAACTATTAAAAACATTATCAACAGAATAATATTCTCTTGTAAACTGTATATTATTTGCAGCTGGGCTTAGAGTGATAATACTACTTGTTGCCCAATTTTGCGTTGACCAGAACAAAAATTCTTTAGCAGCAAGTGACCAATTTTCAACCGCATTAGTAGCATTATTAAAATAATCAAAACTAAATCCTAATTCAATTAAGTAAGTTTGATATCCTAATAAAAAATCTACAACATCTTGTATTTCAGGTAAAATAGTTCCATAGTTTAAAACATAAGTATTGGTATCAAACTTTTTCCTAAATGTTGCATTTACTCCACCTACTTGAGGTAGTTGGGGTAATCTTGTATATTTTGTATCATCAAATGTATTTTCGGATGTATGATTTACATTTACTCTGTAATATACTTCATTGTACTTTATAATTTTGCCAGCAATGTAAGTTTGATTTTCGCTCCAAGTAGCAAAACTTTCACTTATGCCACCAACATTTACGCTAGGATCACTGGCTGTTTCTATAGACTTGTTATAATAAAAGAAAGGCTGTGATTTATCATATCCATTAATTTTAAAACCTTTAGATGTTTTTTCTACAATGACACCACTATATGTCACAATCTCTTGAGGAGATGAACTTCTAAAAGTTAAATTATAATTTTCAAAAGGTACAAATACATTTCCTTGGCTTAATGGAGTTTTACTATCTAAAACTAATTTTAATTTTTCTTTATTTGCATATCCTGCTAATTTAAATCCAATTTTGTTTTGAATATTTTTAACGTCCGAAATATATTTGTCATATGTAAACTCAGTGTTTAATCCTACATAGAATCGAATGTACTGTACTAATCCTCCAGAAATTACTGAATCTACTCCTGGAAACACAAGGTTTGAAAGATTTATACGTTTGTTAGTATCTGTATAAACTAAATTACCACTTATATCTCTTGAAATTCTTGATCTATCAAAGCCTATACCAATTGTATGAGCAGGACGTAATAGAACCATTGCTACTAATAATGCAAAAGGATAATCACTACTTCTTCTCCAAGCAGTTTCTTCTGGCGCATGATCTCCGAATTTAAATGCTATACTTTTTTGTGGTGCAAAACTGAAGTTTTGAGCATATCCACTTTCCAAAGGAGAAAGTAGTTGCCCATTTTCGTTTACAGGAATATGTTTTAATAAATTTGATCTTACGTATTTTGATCTTACCTTTACAGGTTGTCCTGGTTCTCTTACTATACCGTTTTGTAAATCATTCCATAAAATAAGATTGTTGCTTGTATAAGGAGCAGGACCATAAACATCAGTCCACCATAAAGGCTCTGAACCAAAACCTAACATTTCCCAAGGATGTGTATGAGGTCTGTCGGTATCAAATGCTTGAATATATACACCTCTCCAAAATCCTGGTAATTTTTCATTTTTTAGATTTGTACTTCTACTATAATTGTAGGTAAATGTATTTCCTAATCTGTTAAAAGAATTATCTGTATAATCTGCTACTTTTGCAACATCTAACCATTTTACAAAATCTGTAATAATAATATTATCTATGCTTTGTTTGGATACTCCAGTATTTCTACTAAAGCCACCTACAATATCATTGATGTCAAAAATATCTTCGTTGTATGTAATTTTAACATTGTTGTAAATTCTTTTTTCAAATTCTAATATTAAGTCATCTCTATAATCATCAAAGGCAACCATAATACTACCATCGTGTCCCCTAATAACATTTAACGGACCTGTGTTTGGTAATTCATTGCCATTGGCATCATATCTTACTTGATATGTTGTGTCAAGAAATTTTTCTGGACGATATGCTGGAAATAAACCAATTTTTGTAGGTGTTGGAGGAATAAAACTACCTTCAGTATTTGCATATTCGTAAATCTTAATTATATCCCCAATAGCAAAATCTTTTTTAATTTCTACAAACCCTGTATCTGTAAAGGTATAATCATAATCATGTGTAAGTTGCTGATCGTTTATGTAAACATACACTGTTAAATTACTAATAATATTTTTAGAAAACACAGAACTTAACGCATAAACTTTTAATCTATCATCTAAAACCTCGTATTCTATTTTAACACTTCCGCCTGTGCCTGCCATATCTGTGCTATAGAAAGGACTAGATGTGTTTTTATCAGCATTTATTGTGTTGAAAATAAAATCTACTTGTTCTTTTACAGTGCCAGTTGGTGCATTATCAGTAGCTGTTTGTATAAATTGCCTTTTGAACTTTTGATATTCATTTGAAGCATATCTAATAGATTTTACAATGTTTGCATTTTTAGATGCCAAATGGTAAAGTGCTAAATTTATCGGTCCACTATGTTGGATAAATTTTCTTCCAAAACTATAAACAGGACCCAAATCACGTAAGTTACTACTTCCAGGTTGTAAACCTTGGTAACCTTTTACTTCTCCTACTAACCCTTCTACGTGGTCATTAACTTCACCAAGTGTAAAATCAGTGATGTTGTCATTAAGTGGATTGCGTTCAAAGTTATAAGGAATTTCATAATAACCATTTGCATTTTTAGTTGCACCACTATAAGATTTTATTACAACTACATCGGTAAAATTCAATGCATTAACAAACACGACTCTTTTAATATTGTTGACTGTAACTAAATTATAATCAATACCTTCAGTTTTATAGATGCTGTTTACATAAACTTTTATATCTAAATCAGATAATGTTCCGCTGTTGTCAAATACATCAATAGGAAAATTATTAATATATTCTTCGCCTGTAAATTTTCTTACAACGTATTGCTTTGATTTTCCTTCTGCTTTTTGCCAAGCATTTTCATATGTTATTTTTTCATTTTTAAATTTTTGTAAAAACAGTGTATCACTTGGCACTGCAACAAAATCATTGTCTACTTTATAATTATAAGATTTACTCAAAAGTGGAAAATCAAAAACAATGTCACCTATGTTTACAAAATTCTTATAAGTTAAAGGAAATCCTAATTCTGTATCTTTAGTACCTTCGCCTACACGATAATTAAATATTCTGTTTCCTACAAATTCTGTACTATCATAAACAGATTCATCTCCTAAACTGTTTCCATCTTTATCAAAAAGATCAAACAAAGGTGCTTGGTTTACACCAACTTTATCTTGTGATCTATACCAAGCGTTATTTTTATAATAAAACATACGTCCGGCATTATCAACACCATCTAAAATTAAAACAGTTTCATTTTCATAAGGTGTAGTGTCGCTTGTTTCTGTTAAACTTATTTGAGTGTTATTGTTATGTTCTATAAAATTAACTTGAAATATTTTACCATTAACAAGTTGATCAGGATCTCCAGTAAACAATATACGCATACCATTTGCTAAATCAGCGCCATCAACGTTATAACCAACACTACCTTCGATTGTACTGAATACATCTGCTGTTGTTGTATCAATCAAATCAACTGCTGCTTTTGCTTTGTTACCATGATTGAATAATTTTAGATCTGGTTCAAATTCAATAATAGGTCTACGAGCTCGTAAATCTTCAAAAATTTCAATTGGCTGATTGTTTATTTCTGCACTCTTTTCGATTACACTTTTATGTGTCCAACGGTTATATCTACTCCAAGGGTTTTTGCTTTTATCTCTACGATTGATACAAACATAATCTTTTGTGCCTGCAAAACTTTTTGCATCTCCAAATGGTACTCTATCAAAGGGATTAATATCAAATGGTACTTGTGTATCTTGTGTAAAAATTGCAGGAACTTGCAAATCTTTAACTGCAACAAGTTCGATTGAATCTCCTACACCTTCAATGTAATACAATCCTTCAGCATAAGATTCTGGTGTAACGTTTCCTTGAAAATAAATTTTCATTCCGTTGGTAAAGTCCCAACCGTCTGCTGTTCTATAAGTTTTTTTACCAATAATTTCATCTTCTACATTGATTGCTGTAGATTCTTCAATGTCAAAAACATTTATATTACCGCTTACATTAATATCATTCTGGCTAATATAATATAAATTGTTAGGTGCATTTCCTGGTATAGTAAATTCTAACACACCTTTTGTAATAAAACCAGTTTCTACTAAATCGGTTCTATCAACCACTGTATCATCATACTCGCCTGTGATTGTTACACCTTGTAAATAAAGGTTTTCTACATACTGTGTGCTGTCGGCATAAGGAACATTTTTTAATCTGCTTAAAGCAATACCAAAAGGATGGCCTGGAGTATCTACTTCAAATCTATAAGTTTGACCCCTGTACAGTGTTAAAACTTTGTTTCGTGTTACACCATCGGGTGTGAATACAAATGCTGCATCCCCGCCGTCATATTCAAGTCTGACTTTTAATGTGCTTACAACGTCAATACCTGTTCCTCTTACAGGAACTTCTTGTGGTCCATTTGGTAACCAATAATATTCACGGAAGTTTGTGAACTTGTCAAAATCAATATGCGGATTCCAAGCATAAAATTCTTGCGCAAACATTTTATCATGATTGCTTGTGTCGCCTCCGAAAGCAGAAATTTGTCCTAGCAAATCTAAATAATCTGCATCAAATTCTACATTACCTAATGTATCTTCAATAATTGTATATGGTTCTAGTTGATAATCTTGTCTATGTTTTGATACGTCTTCAACATAAGAATCATTTGTTGTTGTAGCTTTTGCTTCTCTGCTTCCAACAAATCCATTTATTTTTTCAACAACACCAGGTGATGTAAGCTGATCTAATGTACTGCCTATAAACTTTTTATTTGCATCTGTACGAAAAAATCTTGGTAACAATGCAGCATTTGTTCTTTTACTGTCATCACGACTTGGAACAGGGTACTCGTTTTGATTTTTATCATAAGACATTATTAATTATTTCCTTCGGTAATAATATATGTATTTGTTACTGAACTTTGAATTCCAGTATTCAAAACCTCATCACTAGTAACAACAGTACCTGTTGCTTTAAGTCTAGCAGCAGTAATACTATCTATAACTTCAACATCTGCAACACTTGCAGCGTTAACAAAAATTTCATCGTTCTCACACACAATTTCATACAAACTGCCAAATACTTGTGTGTCACTTTTTGGCACGAGCACAATACTTGCAACATCAGGTGATACTTGTTTCATAACATATGCAGCTAATTCACTAAAATAAAAAGTTTCTCCAAAGTCCCAATTTTCTAGTGCAAAATATTCGTTTATACTGTCAATTACTCTTGATTTAATATCATTATCGTTTACAACTCTACCGCTGTTTTTAACAATTTTTATCGTAGCTTGTAAATCCGCATCAGCTATACTGCCAAACAATGGTTTATATTTCACAGGATGATAAATCAACTCATCTGATATACTTTTAATTTTTTTAATATCTTGTCCAAAATTTAAATATAGTGCATCGCTGCTAGGAGGCAATGGTTGTTCCGTAACATCACCTTTTAAGAATTTTCTGTATTCAGTATCATAGGTTTTTGTTAACAAATACAAATCAATAATATTACTACTGCTTGGATCTATTCTGCGGTTTTCGGCAGCAGCGTGTTTATAATTAAATCTTAATTTATCTCTACCTTTATATGCTTTCCAATCTATATTCAATTCTAAACCAGTGCCTGCACTGTTGATTACTTTGAAAACATCTTTACTGGTAATATAGAATTTTGCACTACTACCATATCCACTGTAAGGACCTAATGCTCCTTCATTTGGATACACTAAAATATTATTGTCAGATGCTGATGCATATTCATAAGTTTCAATATCATTACGAATAACTTTTTGTGCGAAAATATATTTTGTATCAGGCAAATTATCTGGTGCAACAATTTGAGTAAACAAATCAGGATCATCAATTACACCATCATTGTCGCTGTCTACAAATCCTACTTCTAATTTTTTACTGTCTACATAACCAGCATCTGATCTATATTCAGATATAACTTGCCATTTCCAATTTTGTGTAAAACTAGTAAGACTGTCTGGTGCATTATTATTACTTAAAACCTCAATTGTATCTACAATAATTTGACCTGTTTTACTGTCATAAATTCTATCATTGCCATCAAAGTAAAAACGTATTTGTTCATCACTTTCAAATACATAACGTAAACCTCTGTGGGTAACAGTGTATGTTTCTCCGTCAGTTTCAAATAAGAATATCCAACTACTGTCTTGATTAGTGCCAGTGGCATCTCCAGCTCTTGCTGTACTAAAATCATTTACTGTATCTAAATTACTGTTTGTAATAACTTTCCAATTTGTTGTTTCAACATCATATCTTAATCCAAATGTTTTATATGCAAAAACTTGATCAACCATTTGTGATAATGAGTCTGCAACAATTGTTGTATTAAGCACTGGAATAATTTCTGATAATATTGAATTAGCAGGAATATTGTCATTTAAAATTATAGGACCTAAATCACTGTCAATATCTTGTACAGTGCCATTTTCGAACACACTAACAACTTTTGTCCAAATATATAATTTATCTCCTAAAGTATTTGGTGTTCTTGCCTGGATAGTATTGTCTTTGTCAAAACAAGACCCTATCGGAGCAGTGAATTTTACTAAACTTCCTGGTGCCACAAAACGCATTGTGCTTGCTGTAAAACTACTAACTGCAACAGGAATTTGGAATTGGTCTTGGAAAATACCCGAACTTTGATTAGTATCATTTGTTGTCGGATTCCATACAAAATTCAAATCAGCAACACTGGCATTTCTGTCAAAATATTTGTAATAGAAATTTTTAGTTTGTGTATGTTTGATTATTTCTGTGACTTGTGTGTTTATTACTGCTTCGATATCTGTTTTAGTTGTAAAATCAAAACTAAATTTTTTCGCAAGATCTTCTGTGTATACACTGCCGTCATCTCCAAACATTAATGTATTACTGTATTTTCCAGTTGCATCACGCAAATCATAATAACGACTTATACCGCTGCTGGTTCTGTTTACTGATTTTGTTTTAATAATTTGCTGACTAACACCTAGAGGACCAATATTATAATCTTCGCCTGTAATCAATCGGTTTTGAGTGTAATATGTGCTTGGTGCATTTGTTTGAATGCTTTCGTTTGATTCAGTTGCATCAGCATTAGATACAGGTGTTGTCAAATCTAAAACTAAATTTAATGTTTCATTAGTTCCGTTTCGACTTAGATAAGGGACTTGAATTTGTACACCAATTAAGTCACTAGGATTAATTTTGTATTGCTCGTTTGCACTTGTTCTGTAATAAACTTTAAATGCACCTTTAGGTAAATTACCAAAGACGCCATCGCTGAAAATTAAAGCAATTCTATCATTAACTTTGCTAAGAACTCCGTAAATATCTCTAACGCCTTTTTCTAAACTATTGTAAACAATGTTATTACCCTCAAGGTTACTTACTTTTGTCCACAAGTCTTGTTCGTCACCGTTTGAGTCTAATTTATAAAGCCAAACATCTGTTTCGTTTACGTTGTCTGTATCAATGTTTACAGTTGTATTTGGAACTGGATTAGCAATACTAAACACATTGTTGTTCATTGTTCCTTGTCTAAAATGGAAGAAAAATCCACTGTTAGAACTGCCTGCACCTTGTCCATTATCTCTGTATAAAAATGCAAGTTTGTTACCAGGAAATGGTTCTTCTTCGTATATGGTATTATCCGAAGTTTCAATTCCTGCACTAACTAATTCAAATTTTCTAGTTTTGTTATCAATTGTTTTTGTAAATGAATACAAAGGTACGTCTGTGTTTGTACCATTAAATCTATATTGTTCAGTTACAATACCATCAACTGTTGCTTTTTTTACAGGACGGCCAAAACGTGAGTTTGCAGGTAATGCTGCATTTAATATTTTGATAAACTGCTCATACCAATCACTGTTGGTTGCATCATTCCACAGCACAGTTTGTCCACTTAAATTGTTATTGTTTGCATCAAATACATCTTCAGTTGTGCTAACACTATCAATTTTAAGTAATCCATTTGCTGCTGTGTTTCTGCTTGCATTATAACTGATTAGTCGTGCTAAACGGAGAATGCTTTCTCTACGCTCTGCTGTTTCAATATAATTTTCTCTTGCATTTAGGTCTGTACGGAAAGCAAGGTTTTGACCTAAAAATGCAATCAAATCAATCAGTGCAAGATATTCACTAGACTCGATATAATCGTTAAAGTCTTCGGGATAGTTTTCCCTAATATAAGTGATCATTGTTCTACGTAGATTGTCAAAGTCATAACTTTGGAAATCTGCATATTTGAAACTCTGATAGATTGTTTTCCAATCCTCAGCCAATAGAAGTCTATTTTGCCTGTCTGTTGTTGACATATGTCGTTCCTCGCTTTATAGTGTATTTACCTGAAGTCAAAAACTGCGCATATTAAACTAAACCATTGTTTTGGTCAAATCGTAAACGCATTGTTTCGCTTATGCTGTAAGGAACATATGTCAAAGAACAATCTACTTGTAAGCCACTTTCATAAGAATCTACAGTAACATTATTTACAGAAATCCTTGGATCATAATTGATAATATCTGTAATATCTTGTATTATTAGTTCTTTTAAATCTTCAGTAAAAGGTTCAAAAAGTATATCCCAAATAATTGTACCAAAAGTTGGATTTTCTAACTTCTCGCCTTTGCGAATATGAAAGTGGTTGATGATATCTTGTTTGATAATTTCTAAATCATATAGATTAAATCCACGTGGATTAGCCACAGTACTTACACCTCTGTACTGTTTAGTTGTTACAGGTGGTTCCTGATTAGGTGACGAAATTGTAACATTTTTATATAAAGGTTTTTCACTTGTAGCCATAACGTATTTACCTTAATTTTAGTTAGCAGTTCTTGGCTCTCGATCAGGAAAGTCATTGTTAAATGTAATCAAGCAAGTTTGTAAATCATTGAACGGTATAAAGTTGACGCTGTTTCGAGAGTAATATTCACTATGTTCACGTATATAATCCGGATGTGTGTGACAAATCGGAACATCTTGTGAATCACTTTTGCTTTGCGGAATCGATTGTTTTACATTAGGTCCGACAATTCTTAATTGTCCATCTACAACTTGTTTTACATTTCCTGCATCGCCATAAACATTGTTGTCAACATAATACAAACTGTTTTTCTTAACTAACTTAGTACCAAACTTTTTTGCTACTTTTTTTGCTTGACTAGCTACATCTGCAAAAGCTCTATCTCCGGTTGTAGCATATGTTTTACGATTCAATGCATCTGCAGAATTAGCTAAGTTATTTGCTAATGCAACAGGATTTTCCGCATAACCTAAATTATTTCTAATACGCTTTGAATCTCTTAAAGAAATTCTAGGTTTGTTTAACACACGGCCTACAAGATTTGCACCAACGTTAAATGCAGCATTTGCGAGTACATTTTGTAACTCAGGTGGTAATCCTTTTATTGCTCCGTTTAAGTTATTTGTAAAAGCACCTAAACTTTTTGTAAAGCCATCAAATATAGGACCTATTCCTGGTATTCCACTTATCGCTGCTCCTAAATCTCCTGCAATTTTACTAACCGCATTTCCAAGTGCATTACTTAACCCATTCAAAGCATTTCCAATAGCACCGCTAAAAACACTTCCTAAAGCACCTGTTAGACCTGTACTACTTAATAAATTTTGCATTGTACTAGGCAATTTGCCCAATAACCCTGTTAGTGCAGAACCTAAAATACTGCTTAATCCACCTTGTAATCCTTGTAAGAAACTATCAACAAGTATGTTTGCTTCTTTGCCAGATGCATCAATAATATTTGTTCTAACTTTAGCAGGATTTGTTGCAGGATTTGTTCCTGAATATGTAACTACATTTGTATTAGGTTGTGCAGCAGTTTGTTTGCGTGAAGCAACTTCTGCTGTGCTAGGTCTTCCTTTTTGCATCCAACCTATGCCGTCAACATATGCAGCAGGATTTGCCACTGGAGGAGTTTCTTTTGCTGCGGCTGCCCTTGCCAGTCTAGGATCAACTTGACCTGCACCGTAACCAACAGTTGCCACTTTACCTGCAGGCACTTTTGAATTTACTTGATTAGGTCTGTCTCTACTGACTTTACCTCTCCTAGGTGGTCCGTAACTTACAGCCCCATTGTTTACTGCCCACGTATCTGCCATTATTCATCCTCCGGTGTAAGTTCATTCATTGCAGTTCTATCTGTGTGAACTGGTCTTTCTTCCATATGTATATCTTGGCTTTCTGTGTCGACTGCTTCAGTTTTGTCTGGTGCAGTTTCCAACGGATTCCAACTTTCGTGTCCTTGCCAAGGTTCGTGCTGTGGAACACGTTGTGGAAATTTTGCTTTTACAGGCAAAGTTGCTTCTTCTGCTTCTTCTGCTGGTGGTCCGTTCATATCAATACGGTTTGCTGTTTCTTTATGATGACTAGATTTTATATTACTTGTGCCGCCGGCAGTTATTCTTGTATTGCCGCCACTTTTTTGATTTATGTTTGCACCAACAGTGGTATTCATATCATTTGTTACAGAGGTTTCTAAATTGTTTTTACATTTTATGTAACCATCAGTACCAACAACCAAATGATAATCTAAAGCACAGCTCATATTAATATTATCGTTAGTAATCATATTAATATTTCTACCAGCTTCGAAATTAATATCTCTATCTGCAACAAAATTAAAATCTGTCTCTGTGTGAAAACTAATACTGTCTTTTGCATAAACATCAATTTTGCCGTTACTGGTCATTTCAATCCATGCTGTGCCTTTACTGTTATTAATGTATATCAAATCTTCGCTGGTGTTAATCATAATTTGCGCACCTGTACGTGTGCGGAAACGGATCATTTCGTTTGCAGGTATTGTTACATCGCCACCACTTTCACTGGCTTCTTTGTTAACATATTCGTATGGTGTATCTTCTGGCGATCCTTTGCGTAAAAGTTTATCGTCTCCGTCGTCAATGACAATACTGCTACTACCTAATCTGCTGGTATGAACTGTGGCTCTACTTTCTTTTACACCTACTCTGCCTTGTGGTGATCCGCCACGTTTATCAACAGGACCTGGTGAACTAAAACCATATACACTGCTTGGAAATTCACGTTGCGCACTTGTGGTTGTAATACCTCTTATATCGTCCTCAATTAATCCTTGTTCTTGTAGCTGAGTAATAAAATCTTCATTTACAGGACGTTTGTATTTTACAACATTGTTTGTACTTGGTTTAGTAATTTTTTTGTTGTATTCACCAACTGGTAATTTTTTACCACGCAGTTCGCTAGGAATATTACCACTGGTTTGTTCTGTTGCAGGTTGTCCACCTGGCAACATATAAGTCATACCTTTTTCAGGAACACAAGCAAACCAATATCCAAACTCTCTGCTGCCTTCAACAAATGTTACAAGAACAAGTGTACCAGGATCTGGTGGTACTGCCCACCAACCATAACTTTTTTGTGAGTTTGAATAACTGTCATTTTTACCTAAATGCTGTGCACCAGTTACGCCATAAAATGGACTTGCATAATACACAATAGCAGTTTGCCCTAGAGTTTCGCCTGCATTTCCTGCTTCGGTGGTTTTTAACAATTCAACTTCTAAACCACCAAGATAATAAGGATCAGCGTGTTTGATAACACGAGCTATAAAAGGACCAGGATTTTTTGCTGGCTCTACAATACCAGCTGAACGTTTTTGTTCTGGTGTTTGTACTTTATTACTCATTATAAATCCTTATGTTGTGTATGGGCTTGCCATATTTTCATTTGGCTGACTATCTCTAACTTTTACAGGATTATCTCCTGTTGTATTTGTATCTTCTGGTTGCCCTCTACGTCTCAACAATTTCAAAGTTTGCGTAAATTGTCCACTTCTTATTTCATTTGTTATTTTTGTTACACGATATAATCCGCTAAATTGTTGCACAGGTATAGTGTCTTCAGGAAATATCATACCTCCAGTTTCTGGATTATAATCTATAGGAGTTCTAAAGTTTAACAAAACATCTGATTCACTTCTTTGATAATCAATTTGTCCAGTAGAAGTGCTGTTTAAATCTCCTGGTGCATCTGTCCAGTTACCCATACCGCTGTCTACTATAAAATATGGATCTCCAAAGATTTCTAAATCAACTTCTACTAAATCCATACTTCCTGAACCTAGAATATTATCATGGAAATTTCTAGCCCATCTAATTTTACTGTTGTCAATACCAGAACCACCGTTGCCTTGTGTGCTGGTGTTGATTACATAACTTTGTGCAGGTAATCCAGTTGCACTGTTTGCACCTGAATTATTGGTTTTCATAGTTAATTGTTGTGGTTTTTGTAAAACAGCATTGTTTTGTATTCCACCTGTTTTAGCATCTAAACTACCTTGTCCATAATCAGCTTGTAAAAATTGAAAAAATGCAGCATTAAATCTTATATCAAAATTAAGTATGTCTGTGTTTTCTCCACTGTATATGTAGTTGTATTCTTTTTTTGCTTTTTCACGCAGTTGTTGATAATTTAAACCTGGATCAGCCGGTCTTTGTAAATGACTGCTATGCATCATGTATTCTACAACTTTGTAATGAAAAACTTTAGCATCTTCGCCATACACATTTTCGTGTGTAGCATTTGCTTTTAAATATGTTTCGGCATCAATCCTAAACCAAGGTATCATACCGTTTTCATCAGGAGCTCTATCTTTAAGTTCTTTAGCCCAAGCACTGGTTAAAACTACATCTTCAATGACTTTAATCATACTAGTACCTGTAGGATATTCAAAAACTCTTTCGTCATTGCTTATAGTGTTTTTTGCTCTTGTATAAACTTTGTTTTTCTTGTCATAAACTTGTCCAGTTTGTGGCATAGGTGCTTTACCTTGTTCTTCGAAACCTTCAATAATTTTTGCTTTACCTAAATTATTCAAATCAGCAGGATTTTGTGCAATTCTTGCAAGGTTTTGTCCTATGTTACTTTTTGTTAAAACTTGTCCTGTAACCATGCTTAGAAAACTTTCAAAGTTTTGTGGTGCTTGAGCTCCAAGAAATCCACTAACTGCTTCAAATAAACCTTGTGTGTTTCCTGATTTAAAATTGCCTAATAAACCACCTAAACTTTTATCTAAACCACCTACTATGCCTCCAAAAGTATTAGACAAACTTGTACTAAAATTATTTCCTTTTGCTAGATTGCTTACAACACCTCCGGCAATACCTGCGGCTACTAAGCCAAAAATTGCACTGCCTCCTCTGCGTCTAGTTCCTCTGCTTTGTGTTGTTGCGCCAACATCTGTTGTAGATGCTACTTGAGCAGGATTAAATTTTGTGGAAATATCTTTAGGAAAAGTAACAATAAATTCATCTGCTTCTACTAATTTATTTTGTTGTCTTAATTCTTCAAAGTGACCATTCATGATTGTGCAAAGACTTTGTTCTCCACTTTGCAAACATTGTTCAATTGTTTTGCCTTTTAAACTTACATCAATTGGTATACCAGTTTTATCATCTAAATATGCCTGTTCGTTCCAAGGCATTGCTTCAACACTGTAAACCGTACCACCTTCATTTACTTCAAATGTAATATTTGTAATTTTTACAGGTACATCTCTACGTAAATTTTGTCCGCTTTCTGTAACAATAATATCTCCGTCATCATCATAACCTACAAACTCCATACTAAGCATAAATGGAGCTCTTTGGTAATTTGTATAGCCACTCATAGTTGCAGCTAATTGACAAGTTTGTAAAAACAATCCCATACTATAAGGTTCAGTAACTGTGAATTCAATGTAATTTGCATTTGTGGTACGTGATTTTGTGTTTGGAACACATAAACCTTCTATCAAAACATTATCAATATAATATTCTAGTTTCCCACCTATAGCATCTTCATAAGCAGTTGTTACTTTGTTATTGTAAGTACCACCACTTTGAAAAATTACATTTGCAGGTCCTGAATTTCTATAAGTTTCATTGGGTACTGCTATTTCTTCTCTAGTTAAACAACTAAAAGTAAAAACAGTGTTGAAACTTGCAAATTGATGTAAACTATTTGTTTCTATTGCCATTATAAATTAAGACCTTTTTTCACAGCTGATGACTTTGGCAAATATATTTGTGTGCCTGGAATAAAATCAAATACCGGATCTTTCAATGTATCTATGTTACGTTGTGAAAATACCCACCATAATTTACTAGAACCATACAAGTCAAATGCTAATAAATCAGGACGGTATGTGTATTGTGGCTCAATAGTATATAAAATATCATCATCTTCTGCAGGTACAGGACGTATTTGTAAAATATCAAGTTCTCCAGTATCGTTGTAAGGAGTATTAGCCCAAGGACTGGTTTTTCCATATTGTGCCATTAAATAAATCCTTCATTAGCAAGATTGCCGCGTACAAATTCGTCCATAGAAAAGGTAGAAACTTTTGCTCTGCTGTATACTGGCTTACAAGTTACACTAAACAAACTGTTGGTAGGAACCATTTGGTACTTGTCAGGTGTTATACCTGCGGCTCCAACCTGTAGATAATCAACATTGTTAGGCAGATCAAAACTAAATTGTGTAATTACAACAGGAACATTATTTAAAACATAACTTCCATACCCGTTGAGTTTAACAACAGGGGGTGGTGAACCTTTTTCACTGGTTTCACCATAGAACATTTTTGTCAAACTTCTAAATAAATGCACTGCTGCAAGCCAATATAATCCATCTTCTTGAGTTTGCACAGGAAAATTACCTGCAACAACAATGTCCTCAGTACGACTATTAGTATATGCCGGAAAGGGATAATTACTATGTACTGGATGCATTTCACTATACATAGCACTAGTAACTAAATTGATTGTAGGAGTAATCGGAAATACAACATTATAACCAGTTGCAGACAAAGGTTGTAACACACTGCTGGTTCTAAACGTTGACAAACTGGGGACACTGATTTTTACACGCCAATCTGGCTGTGTATCATCTGTAGGCAAAAACGTTGCAGTTTGTGCAAGTCGTCTTTGTGGTTCAGCACCATTAGGTAAATTGTTTAATCTACGCTGTTTTGTGATATCAGCAGGATTAGTAATTACTAAGTTTCTACTTTGGTTATAAACTTTTGATTGTATCGGGGTATTAGACATATCGACTCCTATATTGTATTTAGTTGACAAAAATAAGTGCGTGTATTATAATGTAAAAAAGGAAAACATTTTGAATGGCTAGAAAAGTAAATTATTTAAACAACAAAGATATGTTAGCTGAAATACACAAATCAAAAGCAACATTTTGCAGCTATGTATCGCCCGAATATGCAATGTATGACATAATATTGCCCGAAGTAGAAAAAATAAACATCAGAACTATAGCAGAAGCAAAGCGTAACAAAGCAAAAAAACAAGGTCAAACTGCTTATGAAGAAGCAAAATCGCTTGGCAAGAAGGTAAAGATGGCAGAATTTGAAGTAGACTATCGAACTATAGATAAAACTGACCTTGTGTTCCGTATTATGACATTTGATCATATTCCAGATGAGCCTGGAAGAAAGAAAAATCCTAAGACCGTTGCAGATCATAAAACAAAACTTAACTTTCCTCCTTTTAAACATTATAAATTTGACGATAACAATAACTTAGTATGTGTTGGTAAAAGCCACTGGATAGGTGGTATGGAGAACGGTTACTTTAGTAAAGAGCATGGTAAAGCTACAAATAACCTAGCCCGTATGTGGATGAAGTTGTGTGATCGCTATGCAACACGAGGCAATGTACGTGGATACACATACAATGACGAAATGAGAGGGCAAGCAATCCTACAACTTGCACAAATTGGCTTACAGTTTGACGAAAGCAAGTCACAAAACCCATTTGCATATTACACAGCAGCAGTTACTAACAGTTTTGTACGTGTGATTAACATTGAAAAACGTGCTCAAAACATTAGAGATGATATTCTTGAGATGAACGATATGAATCCGTCGCATACAAGACTGCACAGCGGTGAATGGGAAGCAGCACAGCGTAGAGAAAACGCAAATAAAGGTTGATTTCTTAAATTTTCTACTTTATACTGTAAGCGAAGTGGAGTATTCTATTGTTTAAAAAGGCAGCAGTATTTACTGACATACATTTAGGTATGAAAGGCAACTCACGTGTCCATAATCAGGACTGTGAAGACTATATCAATTGGTATATCGAGACAGCAAAAGCAAATAATTGCGAAACAGGCATCTTTTGCGGTGACTGGCACCATAATAGGAACAGTCTTAACCTCACAACCATGGATACAACCATTAGGTTGTTGGAGAAACTAGGCGAATCGTTTGAAAAGTTCTATATGTTTGCTGGTAACCATGACTTGTACTACAAAGACAAGCGTGATGTAAAGTCAACAGAGTTTGCCAAGCACATTCCTAACGTAACAGTGGTAGATGAGATACAGGTTATTGACGATGTAGCACTGGTTCCGTGGTTAGTAGGCGACGAATGGCGCCGTATGGAGAAGTTACAGGCCAAATACTTGTTTGGACACTTCGAACTGCCTAGTTTCTATATGAATGCTATGGTGCAGATGCCAGATCACGGTGAACTAAAGTCGGAACACTTCAAGAATCAAGAGTATGTGTTCAGCGGACACTTCCACAAGAGACAGAAGCAGGGTAAGATACACTACATTGGTAATGCTTTCCCACACAACTATGCAGATGCTTGGGATGATAACCGCGGCATGATGATATTGGACCGTGAGAACGATGCAGAACCAGAGTATATCAACTGGCCTGAGTGTCCTAAGTACCGTACAGTCAAGTTATCACAGTTGATTGATGAGAAAGACAGTCTTATCAAGCCAAGTATGTACCTAAGAGTAACACTTGACATTGATATCAGCTTTGAAGAAGCAACATACATCAAAGAAACGTTTATCGACACATACAACTGTAGAGAGATCACACTAATTCCCCAGAAACACATTGAGGAAATCAACACAGACTTGGATATTGAACAATTTGAAAGTGTAGATCAGATTGTTAGCAACGAGATCCAAGCAATCGACAGCGAACAGTTTAACAAGAAACTGTTATTAGACATATACAATGAGCTAGTATGATAAAAATTAAAGACTTAACAGTAAAAAACTTTATGAGTGTGGGTAATGTTACCCAAGCAGTTGACTTCAACAAGGAGCAACTCACTCTTGTGCTTGGTGAAAACTTAGACCAAGGAGGTGACGACACCGGATCCAGAAACGGTACAGGTAAAACAACGATAATCAATGCATTATCCTACGCCTTGTACGGCCAAGCACTAACCAACATCAAACGGAACAATCTTATTAACAAGACTAATTCCAAAGGTATGTTGGTTACCCTTAACTTTGAGAAAGGCAACAATCAATATCGGATCGAACGTGGTAGATCGCCAAATGTTCTCAAGTTTTATATAAATGACCACGAACAAAAAGAAGATGTTGACGAATCACAGGGCGATAGTCGGCAAACACAAAAAGATATTGACAGTTTACTAGACATGAGCCACGATATGTTCAAACATATTGTTGCACTCAACACTTACACAGAGCCTTTCCTTAGTATGAGAGCAAATGACCAACGTGCAGTTATTGAACAGCTACTTGGTATTACTATTCTCACAGAGAAAGCAGACTTGTTAAAGGAAAAAGTTAAACAAACCAAAGACTTTATCACAGAAGAAACCCTGAAGATCAATGCAATAGAAGCAAGTAACAAAAAAATTGAACAAAGTATCGAAACACTTGCTGGAAGACAACGTGCATGGGTTGCAAAACGCAAAACCGATGAAGAAAAAATGCAAACTGCATTAGAAGAACTAGAAAAACTAGATATTGATAAAGAATTAGAAGCACACGACCAGTTAACCAACTGGACAGAACTAAACAATCGTATTACTAGTTTGAATAAAGAAAAAGCAACACTTGAAACAGCATTGATGCGAGCAACCAAAGGTGTTGATAAGGCAGAAAAGGATATTAAAGAACTTGACGATGCTATTTGTTACACTTGCGGTCAAACGCTTCATGCGGACAAGAAAGCAGAGATTGAAACTAAAAAACAAAAAGAATTAAGCGATGCATTTGCTTATCAAACAGAAGTTGCAGACAAATTAGAAGCAACTATGGAGTTTCTCAACGAAATTGGTGATATCAACGGACGTCCTAACACGTTTTATGAGAGTGCAAAAGAAGCATACGAACATAGAAACAACGTAGATAATTTGAAGCAAACTTTGATAAGTAAAACGCAAGAAGAAGATCCGTACGAAGCACAAATTGAAGACTTGAAGACAACAGCACTCCAAGAAATTGATTGGCAACCAGTAAATGATTTAACAAACTTGCGTGAACATCAGGAGTTTTTACTGAAACTCTTAACAAACAAAGACTCGTTTATACGCAAAAAGATCATTGATCAGAACTTAGCGTACTTGAACAATAGGCTCACATACTATTTAGACAAACTAGGCTTACCACATCAAGTAGAGTTCCAAAACGATTTGTCAGTCGAGATCACACAACTAGGACAAGATTTGGACTTTGATAATCTATCCAGAGGCGAACGCAACAGGCTAATACTAGGCATGAGTTTTGCATTCCGTGATGTTTGGGAATCGTTGTATCAAGGCATCAACTTGTTGTTCATTGACGAGCTTATTGACTCAGGTATGGACACTGCTGGTGTAGAAAATGCGCTCGCTGTACTCAAGAAGATGGGCAGAGAGCGTAGCAAAAATGTTTTCCTTATCTCACACAAAGATGAACTTGTTGGTAGAGTCAATCATGTAATGAAAGTTATAAAAGAGAATGGCTTTACTTCATATGAGAACGATATCGATATTGTAGAATGACAGACGACACGCATGATAAATTAATGCAAAAGGTACTTGATTATCTTGCAGCAAGTGAAGACTTTGAACATCTTGCAAGCGAACGCAGCAAACGTAGGATAAGACGAGAACTTAGAGAATTAATTGCTTTGTGTAAAATAAGATCAGAAGAAGCAAAGCAACACTATAAAAAAGAATTAGCCGAAATACGTGCTAGTGGCAAATGGGCTGTCAACATTGGCAAAGCCAACCACGAAAGGAAAAAGAAACAATGAAGATTACAATTGTAGGAGGCGGATTTGCAGGAGCATTAACAAGTGCATTTTTAAAAAAAGAACTTCCTGACTCTACAGTTGAAATGATTCATAGCAACAAAGTTCCTACAATCGGTGTAGGAGAAAGTA
>Ga0255762_10000217_pt1 | contig 51840 bp, 42 predicted proteins | sample 101ome_16_FD_179962 | JGI IMG/M metagenome (GOLD analysis project Ga0255762, IMG submission 179962) | Coastal salt marsh microbial communities from the Groves Creek Marsh, Skidaway Island, Georgia - 101401AT metaG (version 2) | ecosystem: Environmental > Aquatic > Marine > Intertidal zone >...
GCGCAGGCGATATCATGCGCCCCGTATTGACGCCCCATATTGACGCCAAGCCCCGCCGCGCCCTATAGTCCGGCGCTGTCAGATGGTCGGGTGACTGCTGCCCCAGTTCGCAAGAAAGGGGGGAGAGGAAAGTCCGGGCTCCACAGGATCAGGATGCCGGGTAACGCCCGGCGGGGGCAACCCTAGGGAAAGTGCCACAGAAAAGATACCGCCATGGCATGCCATGGTAAGGGTGAAATGGTGCGGTAAGAGCGCACCGCCGGTCTGGCAACAGAACGGGCATGGTAAACCCCATCCGGAGCAAAACCAGATAGGGACATGGGAACGGCTTGTTCGTTCAGATGCGATCCTGCATCATGTCCGGGTAGGTTGCTTGAAGCGGCTGGTAACAGCCGTTCTAGATGAATAGTCGCCAATGCTGGCAACAGCATTACAGAACCCGGCTTACAGACCATCTGACAGTTTTTCCATGTGTGATTTACCGTGTGATTCCCAAAATCACCCTAGAGCCACCAGGCTGAGACATGCTTTCCAGAAAATAGAACAAAAACAGAACGTAATAATATCAAACTGATATATATTGTTATGATTCAGTGGGTTGCTGAATATTCCTTATTTTTAATATTAACTTACTGAAAAGATTAGCTTTTCCCATAAAGAACAGGCCAAAACCCATTGACGTCCATCAATTCCCATGATATCCCATAATATCCCAGTTTCGGATTTCCTTGCGGATTTTGGCATCTCTCCCTAGCCGAACCCGCTGAAACTTGCAGAAAAACTGGGCCGGGCGGTTTTGGCAACCTTGGTCCCGGATTGGTCGGCACGGGGATGAATAGGAGCTTTGGGTATCGTGGATTTATTTCTATCCACATTTGAGCATCGCATAGATAAGAAGGGGCGCCTGTCCGTGCCGGCTCCTTTTCGGTCTGTGCTTGAGCGCCGCCGTGACCCGCTTTACCTGTTTAAGTCACTCACCGAACCATGTCTTGAGGGTTGTGGCCCCGAGCGCATTGGCCAGATCGTTGACGCGATTGATTCAATGGACAGCCTGTCAGCCGAAGTCGCCACATTGCAAACCATGCTGTCAAGCGCGCAGGAAATGAAGCTTGATTCCGAAGGCCGGATCATGCTGAACGCCGATTTCATGGCCTTTGCTGAATTGAATGATGCCGCGCTTTATGCCGGTATTGGCCGGTCTTTTCAAATTTGGCTTCCTGATCGTTATCGCGGCCGTGAAGCCGAAGCGCGCGCCCGCGCCAAAACCGACGGTTTGCCAAGCCTTCGCCTCGGCCGAACCAGCCCAACCTCCTCTGACAACGGGGGCAGCTGATGTCTGGACAGACGCTTCACCAATCTGTTCTGTTAAACGAGGTGGTGGATGCGCTTGGCCCGCAAAATGGCGGTTGCTATCTTGATGCAACCTTTGGCAATGGCGGCTATAGCCGCGCCATTCTTGACACTGCTAGCTGCACTCTTCATGCCATTGACCGTGATCCCGATGCGATTGCCCGCGGCGCGCCAATGCTTGCCGAATATGATGGCCGGTTTCATCTTGCCGAAGGTTGTTTTTCCGACATGACCGCGCTGTTGCAGGCGCAATTAACCGGCTTTGATGGGCTGGATGGCGCTGCCTTTGATCTTGGCGTTTGCTCAACCCAGCTTGACCAGCCCGAGCGCGGCTTTTCATTTCGCGCCGATGGCCCGCTTGACATGCGCATGTCCAAATCAGGACAAAGCGCCGCCGATATTGTTATGCAAACCGACGAAGCCGATCTGGCGCGAATCTTTTGGGAATATGGCGAAGAAAAAGCATCACGCCGCATCGCCAAGGCGATTTGCCGTGTTCGCGAAGAAACCGAAATTACCAGCACTGGCCAATTGGCCGGCATTATCCATAGCGTCATGCCAGCCAAACGACCCGGCCAGATTGATCCGGCAACGCGCAGCTTTCAGGCCTTGCGCATTTTCGTCAATCGCGAACTTGACGAATTGACCGCTGGGCTTGAGGCGGTTGAACGCCTACTGCGCCCGGGTGGTATTTTGGCGGTGGTTTCGTTTCATTCGCTTGAAGACCGCATCGTCAAACGCTTTTTGGCAAGCCGCGGCCAGCACGCATCGAGGCCATCACGGCACCGGCCGGTGATTGACGGCCCTGCGCCCAGCTTTGAAATTCTGAGCCGCAAGGCCATTCTGCCAATTGAAGATGAGCGCAATCAAAACAGCCGCGCACGGTCAGCGAAATTACGCATTGCCCGCCGCACCGACGCGCCGCCTCTTGGCATGGCCGTAGCGCCCTATTCGACCGCAAACCAAGCCATCAGATCGCAAAAGGAGTCAAAGCAATGCGGTTAATTCTGCTCAGCGCGCTTATCTTGGTTGGGTTAGGAACCACCCTATATCAGGTCAAAACCGGTATTGACGAACGTCAGGATCGGCTGCAACAGCTTGAGCTTCGCATCGCCGACACCAAACGCGATATCGCCGTTCTCGAGGCCGAATGGGCCTATCTGTCACGCCCCGAGCGCGTAATGACGCTTTCGGGCGATCTGTTGCAGATGACGCCCATCGGACAAGACCGGATTTTGCCGCTTGATGCCATTCCGATGCGCATTGAATTTGGCCAAACCGGCCTCAAGAAAATCGTTTTTAACCCTGTAATTCAGCCTCAAAAGAAAGATCAGGCCGAATGAATGCGCCGCTGCAGAAATTATGGCAGCTGATTTTGCCGCCTCGCCCCGATCCGGCGCGTTCGCGCCGTATCGCCGAAGGGCGTTTAATGATTGGCTGTCTTGTTGCCTTTGGGATTTTCATCACCATTGGTGTGCGGATCGTTGGTCTTGCCGATGCCAGCGCCAGCACCCGCCTTGCCCAAAGCGCCGCCGCCATCACCACCGAACGCGGCCGCATTCTTGACCGCAAGGGCCGGTTACTGGCTGGCAATCTGCCCATTACCGTTCTTCACGCCGATCCAAGCGAAATTATGGATGCGCGCGATGCGGCGGCCAAATTAGCACCCTTCTTGAACCATCATGACCATGCCAGCCTGATCAAATTACTGACCAAGAAAACCCGCTATGTCGAGCTTGACCGGCAATTGCCGCCAAAGCGTCATGCGCAAATTCTGCAACTGGGAATTCCGGGGGTCTATTTCGCCAAGGGCGCGGTTCGCGTTTACCCGCGCGAACATGCTGCGGCGCATATTCTTGGCCATGTCGACACTGACAATATTGGCATTGCCGGAATCGAAAAGTCACTGAACGCCAAGCTGGCGGCAGGCGAAGATGTCACCTTGTCAATTGATCTTGGCTTGCAGGCAGTGATCCGGCGCGAAATTCAACAGCAGATTGACAAGTTCGAAGCCATTGGCGGGGCTGGTATTTTGCTTGATATCAAAAGCGGTGAAATGCTAGCGGTCGCATCGCTTCCCGATTTCAATCCTAATCAATTTGCGCTTGCCAGTGATGATATGCGTTTTAATCGCGCCACCAAGGGCCTGTATGAAATGGGGTCTACCTTCAAGGTGCTGAATACGGCCATCGCGCTTGAATCTGGTGCGGCGACAACCAACCAGCGTTTTGAAGTGTCAAAGCCAATGCGGGTTTCACGCTTTACCATCACTGATTACCACCCGCATAACAAACCATTGAATGTGCCTGAAATTCTGATCTATTCGTCAAATATCGGATCGGCAAGAATGGCCGAGGCCATTGGCGCCGAAACCCAGCGTGCCTTTATGGACAAGCTTGGGCTGCTTAATCGGCTAGAGCTTGAAATTCCCGAAATCTCACGCCCACTTTCGCCAAAAAGCTGGCACCGCACAACAACGGTTACCGTTTCCTATGGGCATGGCATTTCGATTTCACCAGCCCATCTTGCCAGCGCGGTTGCCGCCGCATCAGGCAATGGTCACTGGATTCAGCCAACCTTGCTAAAACGTCAGACCGGTGACAGCCCCTTGCGCCTCCGCGTCTTTTCCGAACAAACAGCGCGTGCCGTGCGGTCAATGATGCGGCTGGTTATCTCGCATGAAGATGGCACCGGCAATTTTGCCGAAGCCCGCGGATATATGGTTGGCGGCAAAACCGGTACAGCCGAAAAAATTCAAATTGGCGGCTATAATAAAAAGGCCAATCTTGCCACATTTGTTGCCACCTTCCCCGTGCATGACCCGCGCTATGTGATTGTCATTCTTGTTGACGAACCCAAAGGACAGAAGCATTCACACGGTTATGCAACCGCTGGTTGGGTTGTCGCACCGGCCATTCGCCGGATTGTCGAACAGATTGCACCAATGCTTGGGGTTCTTCCTGTTGACGAAAAATCGCCGCTAATTCGCCAAAAACTGCTGCTTGACTTCACGATTGGTAATGAGGAGGCAACACGTGCATCTTACTGATCTATGTCATGATCTGATCGACATCCCCGATCAAACCGGTGCCATTATGGTGACCGGTCTTGCGGTTGATTCAAAACGCGTTGCTGCTGGCAATCTGTTTTTTGCGCTTGCTGGCAGCCATCGTGATGGTCGTGACTTTATTGGTGATACCATCACGGCTGGCGCGGCGGCGATTGTGACCGGCATGACGCCACTGGCAAAAGACATTGCCAAGCTGGCGCAACAGGCGGCAATTCCGATCCTGCAATGCGAAAACCCACGCCGCGTCATGGCCAAAATGGCCGCCATTCACTGGCCGTCACAACCTGGCATGGTTGCCGCTGTTACCGGCACAAATGGCAAAACATCGACCACCGAATTTTTGCGCCAGTTATGGCAGCGCGCCACATGGCAAGCCATTGCGGTTGGCACGCTTGGCATCACCGGCACCGATATGATCAAATCGGATGGGGCGCTGTTAAGCCTGCCGCCCCTGACCACACCGGACAGCATCAGCCTTCATGCAGCATTGGCACCCCTGACCAAGGCCGGTGTCACGCATCTTGCGCTTGAGGCAAGCAGTCACGGCCTTGAACAGCATCGTCTTGATGGGCTGAATATCCATATTGCCGCCTTCACCAATCTTAGCCGTGACCATCTTGACCATCATATTGATATGGATCGTTATTTTGCCGCCAAAAACCGGCTGTTTACCGATCTTCTTAGCGAAGGCGGCGCGGCCATCATCAATCTTGACGATCAATTTAGCGCGGCCATCATCGACAGTTTGCAAGACCGTGCCATTGTCATCAAAACCTTTGGCTATGCTGAAGATGCTGATTTCCGCATCCTATCCATCACCCCATCGGGTGACGGTCTTGATATGAAGGTCGTCTACCAAGATCAGACATGGGATATTCCACTGGCACTTTCCGGCACATTTCAGGCGATTAATGCCCTGACCGCCGCGGTTATGGCACATCTTGGCGGTTTGCCGCTTCATGATGCGCTTGGTGCTTTGCCATATCTAAAAGCCGCACCGGGCCGCATGCAAACAATCCATGGCCACCCCGCAGGGGCGCGTGTCGTTGTTGATTATGCCCATACGCCTGATGCGCTTGCTGCAGCGCTTGGCGCTTTGCGCCCTGAGGCCAGTGGCAAGCTTGTTGTGCTTTTTGGCTGTGGCGGCGATCGTGATCCGGGCAAACGCGCAATGATGGGCAAGGTTGCCTGTAAAATTGCCGATGAAGTCATCATCACCGACGACAACCCACGAAGCGAAGACCCTGCAAGCATTCGCAGTGCCATTTTGCAATCTTGTGATAAGGCCACCGAAATTGTGCCGCGCGACAAAGCCATTGCCAGCGCACTTGGCAATCTTGTTGCTGGCGATGTGTTGCTGATTGCTGGCAAAGGCCATGAAACTGGCCAATTGATTGGCAATGAAACCTTGCCATTTGACGATGCGTCAGTTGCTAATAACAAAATCCGAACCATGCGGGAGGCCTTGCTATGACGGCACCGCTATGGACATGTGACGATTTGCTTGCCGGATGCGGCGGCGCATTATTTGACCCCGCCTTTGCTTGCGGTTCGATTTCAGGCATTGAGATTGATAGCCGTCATTGCAAATCGGGTGATCTGTTTGTCGCGCTTGTTGGTGACGAGCAAGATGGGCATGATTTCATTACCAAGGCCGCCGATGCTGGCGCGGCGGCGTGTCTTGTTAGCCGTCCAAACGCGGATGCCCCGATTGCGCAGATCATTGTTGATGATCCGCTTGACGCGCTGGCGCGTCTTGGGCGGGCTGGCCGAAACCGCTTTGCCGGCAAAATGGTTGGCATCACGGGTTCGGTCGGCAAAACCGGCAGCAAAGATATGTTGGCGCATGCTCTTGCCGCTTTTGACAAAACCCATGCTAGCCAGCGCAGCTTTAACAACCATATCGGTGTGCCAATCACCCTTGCCACTCTTGCCGCAGATTGCGATTTTGCCGTTCAGGAAATGGGCATGAATGCTGCTGGTGAAATTGCCGCTTTGACCGCACTGGCGCGCCCCGACATTGCCTTGATTACGCGGATTGCCAGCACGCATGGCGGCTTTTTTGACAGCCTTGATGATATCGCCAAAGCCAAGGCCGAAATTTTCCAAGGCTTGCAGGCTGGCGGCACAGCAATCTTGAATATTGACGACCCGTTCTATGACCAGCTTGCCAGCGCGGCAACCAAGGCAGGCGCAGGGCGCATTATCAGTTTTGGCCGCAAGGATGATGCCGAATTTTGTCTGTTTGAGGCACGCCAGCATGAAGATGGCATGACAGTCCATGCCGAAATTGCGGGGCATGAATTGCGCTTTGAAATGCAAATGCATGGCATCCATTGGGCGCAAAATGCGCTTGGCGTTCTGGCCTGTATCGACGCGCTTGGCTTGTCGGTTGATGACGCGGCGGCGCGGCTTGCCAGCTGTCCAACACCAAAGGGGCGCGGCGGGCGTTTATCTGGCCGCTATCAAGATTGCAGGATCACGCTGATTGATGACAGCTATAATGCCAGCCCAGCATCAATGGCCGCTGCCTTTGCCAGCATGACAGCAACAGCACCAACAATCATGATTCTAAGCGAAATGCGCGAATTGGGCGATGCCACCGCAACCGAACATGCCGCGCTGATGCCACAAATCAATGGCCTGTCACCACGGCTTGTCATTGCCTTGGGATCGGCCATGCATGATGCACTTGGTGGGCTGGATGACGCCATCGCCGCCATCGCCGCACCCGATACAAACGCTGCGGTGCAGATACTCGAAGATGCCGTTGAAGATAGTGACATCATCTTTATCAAAGGATCACTTGGGTCGGGATCATGGCGCGTTCGCGATGCCATTCTTGCCAATTTCGACACCGCATCATCACCCAACACATCTTCACAAAATGGAGGGAACAGCCATGCTGCCTGACCTGCTTGTTCCTTTATCTGATCATATTCAGCCCTTTAACCTGTTCCGCTATATTACCTTCCGGACCGGCGGGGCGACAATCACAGCTCTGTTGATTGCTCTGATCTGCGGTCCTGCTTTTATCCGCTGGCTGAAAACGCATCAGGCCGAGGGCCAACCAATCCGTGATGACGGGCCACAATCGCATCTTCTTACCAAAATCGGCACGCCAACAATGGGCGGGTTGCTGATCTTGATTGCCTTTGCCGTTTCAACACTTTTATGGATGCCACTTTCCAACCCCTATTTATGGCCGGTTCTTTTGATCGCGCTTAGCTTTGGTGCGATTGGCAGCCTTGATGATTGGATGAAACTGCGCAAACGGTCGCATAATGGCATGTCAGCGCGCATGAAAATGCTGTTACAGCTTGTGATCGCCTTTTTCGCCACTTTGATTTTCATCGAATTATCACCCGAACAGCTTCGCTATGGCGTTGCCGTGCCATTTTTCAAAGACACGCTGCTCGCCATGGGGATATTTTATGTGCCGTTTGCAATGATGGTTATCGTTGGCGCGTCAAATGCGGTGAATCTCACCGATGGTTTGGATGGGCTTGCCATTGTGCCGGTGATGATCGTCGCGGGCTGTTTTGCGCTGATCGCCTATCTTGCCGGAAATTATAATTTCGCTACCTATCTTAAGATCAATTTTGTTCCGGGCACGGGTGATCTGGCGGTAATGTGCGGTGCCTTAATCGGTGCCGGTCTTGGCTTTTTATGGTTTAACGCCCCACCCGCGCGGGTATTTATGGGCGATACTGGATCGCTTGCGCTTGGTGGCACTTTGGGTGCGATTGCGGTGGCGACGCGTCACGAGTTGGTGCTGGCCATTACGGGCGGCCTGTTCGTTGTTGAAACCCTGTCAGTTATCTTGCAGGTGGCCTCGTTCAAATTGACCGGCAAGCGGATTTTCCTGATGGCACCGCTGCATCATCATTTTGAGAAAAAAGGCTGGGCCGAGCCAACAATCGTCATTCGTTTCTGGATCATTGCGGTGGTGCTGGCTGTGGCTGGCCTGTCATCGCTAAAGCTGCGTTAGGGGAATAGTCTGAATGCTGGTTCCACATGACATGAACGGACAGACAGTCGGGGTCTTGGGCCTTGGCGGATCCGGTATTGCCGCAGTTGCCGCATTGCGGGCAGCCGGCGCGCATGTCGTTACCTTTGATGATGGAAAACACCAGCAGGATCTTCCAGCAATTCAGATGACCGATTGGCGCGACTGGCCGTGGCAGGATATGGCGGCAATGGTGATCAGCCCGGGCGTCCCGCACCTTCATCCAAAGCCGCATCCCGCAGCGGCCCATGCCAACAGTCTTCAGATTGACGTGATCAGCGAAGTTGAACTCGCCTTGCGGGCAAAACCACAAGCCAAACTTGTTGTGGTCACTGGCACCAATGGTAAATCAACGACAACGGCGCTGATCGGCCATTGCCTTGCAACCGCCGGACGCGCCCATGCGATTGGCGGCAATCTTGGTGAGCCAGCCTGCTCGCTTGATGATCCGGGCAAAGATGGCGTTCTTGTTCTTGAACTATCCTCTTATCAGTTGGAAACCACCCCATCATTGGCACCCGATATTTCGATCCTGCTGAATATCAGCCCCGATCACCTTGACCGGCATGGCGGCATGAATGGTTATATCGCGGCCAAGGCCGTGGTTCTTGACCGGCTTGGAGCAGATTGCCTAGCGATTATCGGCGATGGTGATGAGCATGTGAAAGCGCTTGCCGCCGCAACCCGCAAGCGCGGAATCAACACCATGATTGCCAGCCCTGATCGCGCCCCCGATGCACAGCGTCATTCAGCGTCGCTTGCTGGATTGCATAATGCCGAAAACGCCGCTGCCGCAGCCTTTGCACTTGCCGCGCTTGGGCTGGATATGGCGATGATCAATCGCGGGGTCAAAAGCTATTCCAGCCTGCCGCATCGCCTGCAAACCGTTGCCCGCTTTGGTAAAATCCAGTTTGTGAATGATTCAAAAGCCACCAACGGCGTTGCCGCGGCAAAGGCATTGTCGGCCTTTGATGATATTTATTGGGTGGCTGGCGGTCTTGCCAAACAGGACGGGCTGGCACCGGCAATGCAATATCTTGGCGCTGTCAAAAAAGCCTATCTGATTGGCACGGCTGCGGCCGAATTTGCCAAAAGCCTTGATGGACAATGCCCAGCCGCGATTTGTGGTGATCTGGAAAAAGCAACACGCGCCGCATTCGATGATGCCAGCGCAGCCATTGACGGCGGCACCATTCTTTTGGCACCGGCAGCAGCGTCATTTGATCAATTTACCAGCTTTGGTGCGCGCGGCGATGCCTTTGCCGCGCTTGCCCAAAATCTTTGTGCCACCACCGCAGGAGGCAATCATGCTTGATCGTACCGATCGTTCGCTTGTTGGCATCTGGTGGTGGACTGTTGATAAATGGCTTTTGGCCAGTGCCTTGCTGCTGATGACCCTTGGCGTGATTTTGGTAATGGCCGCCAGCCCTGCGGTGGCAAGCCTGATCAATCTATCATCCCAGCATTTCATCGTGCGCCAGCTTATCTATCTTGCACCGGCATTGCTGATCATGCTGTCGGTTTCAATGCTTGAACCGCGCCCCATTCGCGCCTTGTCGCTTGTCGGGCTTGTTCTGGTGATTGGGTTGATGATCCTTGCCATTGTTGCCGGCAGTGAAATCAAAGGTGCAACAAGATGGATATCGGTTGCAGGCTTTACCTTACAGCCATCTGAGTTGGCAAAACCTCTATTTGCCATTGTTTCGGCATGGTTGCTGACGCTTTGGCGTGAGGGGCAGGATTTCCCGGGCTGGGCCTATGCGTCAGGTCTGGCCGCAATCATTGTTGGCATTCTCGTCGCGCAGCCCGATATCGGCATGACTGCTTTGATCTTGATAACATGGGGCTTTCAGATGTTCCTTGCGGGCATGCCAATGTTGTTTGTCATTGGTGCTGCCGGTCTGGCACCCGTTGGGTTTTATCTTGCCTATTTGAACCTGTCGCATGTTCAGCTTCGTGTTGATAAATTCTTTGAAGGCGGGTCATGGCAGGTTGAACGCGCCAAAGAAAGCTTTGCCGAAGGCGGCTATTTTGGCGTTGGACCGGGTGATGGCGTGGTCAAGCTGCATCTGCCTGACGCCCATTCCGATTTCATCTTTGCCGTTGCTGCCGAGGAATATGGCGCCATCGCTTGTCTGGCCTTATTAGGGCTATATGGATTTGTGATCATTCGCGGTTTTGCCCGCGCCCTGTCGGGTGAAGGGCTTTTCTGTCTGATCGCCACGGCCAGTCTGGTCATGCAATTTGGCGTTCAAGCCAGTATTCATATGGCATCATCGGTCAATTTGATCCCGACCAAAGGCATGACTCTACCCTTTATCAGCTATGGCGGTTCATCCTTGCTGGCCAGCAGTCTGACCATGGGGTTAATCCTTGCCCTGACCCGCAAACGCACCACAATTGATCACTTTGCCGATGGAGGCCGGTCATGAGCGCGGGCACCATCTATCTTGCCGCAGGGGGCACAGGCGGCCATATTTTTCCGGCGCTTGCCGTTGCCGAAGCGATGAACGCCAAGGGCTATCAGACCTGTCTGTTTACCGACAAACGCGGCGCGGCACTTTTGGCCGATATCGCAAAACTGCCAGTTCGTCTTCATGTGATCAGCGCCGCCTCGCCGTTTCAATCGGGCATTTTCCGCCGGATCATGGCGCTTACCAAACTTGGCATGGGGGCGTTATCCTGCCTATGGCATATTGGGCTTCGCCCACCAATGGTGATGATTGGCTTTGGCGGCTATCCATCTTTTGCACCGCTTTTGATTGCGCGTCTTTTCGGCGTGCCGGTAATGGTGCATGAACAAAATGCCTATCTTGGACGCGCCAATCACGCCCTTGCCGCCCGGGCGCGGCTCATCGCGCTTAGCTGGCCGCAAACAAAAAATCTGCCTGATGGCGTGGCAACCCATATTACTGGCATGCCGGTTCGCACCGCCTTTTTTGCCAAACGGCGGCCTAGCTGTGCTGGTGATAAGCTGGTTCTTAGCATTCTTGGCGGATCGCAAGGCGCAACTATTCTTGGCACGCTTGTGCCGGATGCGCTGGAAATGATTGACCCGCCATTGCGCGATAATATCAAAATCTATCAACAAGCCCGCCCTGATCAGATCGACAATCTAAAGGCGCGGTATCGTGCCTTGGATATCGCCGCATCGATCAAACCATTTTTCACCAATATGCCTGATCTTTTGGCCAAAAGTGATCTTGTGATCAGCCGATCCGGGGCATCATCAATTGCCGAACTTGCCGCAACCGGCCGCGCCTCATTGATGCTGCCTTTGCCAAGCGCGATGGATGACCACCAAAAAGCCAACGCCCTGCAAATGGAACAGGCAGGCGGCGGCTATTGCCTTGACGAAGCCACGATCAGCCCTGCCTTTCTGGCAACACGCATCATGCAGCTTTTTGAAGCCCCTGCCGAGCTTGGCAAGATGGCCGCCAATGCCACCAGCTTGGCAAGCCCACAAGCCGCCAGTGATATCGCCGATCTTGCCGAGGGGCTGATCACCAGACGCAACGCACCACATTTAGGAGCTGTCGCATGAGTGAATTGCCACTATCCATCGGCACCATGCATTTCACCGGCATTGGCGGCATCGGCATGAGCGGGATCGCCGAGATTCTGTTCGAGCTTGGCTATGCTGTTCAGGGAAGTGACATGTCGGATAATGCCAATGTCAGACGGCTACGCGACAAGGGTATTCCGGTTATCACCGGTCAAGCTGCGGAAAATATCGACAATGCGGCCTTGGTGGTGATTTCAACCGCGATCAAGCCTGACAATCCCGAAGTTGTTGCCGCCCGCGCCAAATTCCTGCCAATCGTGCATCGCGCCGAAATGCTTGGTGAATTGATGCGGCTTCGTTGGTCTATCGCCGTTGCCGGAACGCATGGCAAAACCACAACGACAAGCCTTGTTGCCGCCTTGCTAAACAGCGCCGAAATTGACCCGACCGTTATCAATGGCGGCATCATCACCGGATGGGGCAGCAATGCGCGCCTTGGCAAAGGAAGCTGGATGGTGGTCGAAGCTGATGAAAGCGACGGATCTTTTGCCAAGCTGAAACCAACCGTTGCCGTGGTCACCAATATTGACCCCGAACATCTTGATCATCATGGCAGTTTTGAAGCGCTGGAAGCCGCCTTTTTGAATTTTGTGGCCTCAATACCTTTTTACGGCTTTGCCACCCTCTGCATTGATCACCCATCAGTTCAGCGCCTTTTGTCAGGCATCAAAGACCGCCGGATCATCACCTATGGCATGAGCGCCAATGCCGATGTGCGGGCCATCAATCTTCGCGTTGATCAGGGCGCCATGCTGTTTGATGTGCAGCTATCTGACCGTATTCAGGGCGATAGTGCCGCCCTGCAAAATGTTCGGTTACCGATGCTTGGCGATCATAATGTGCAAAACTGCCTTGCGGCGATTGGTGTGGCGTTGGAAATGAATATTGATGCATCACGCATTCTTGGCGCATTGGCCGAATTTGGCGGGGTTGGCCGTAGGTTTGAAACCAAAGGCGTCAGCAATGGCGTTACCATCATTGATGATTACGGCCATCATCCGGTTGAAATAAAGGCCGCATTGAAAGCGGGAAGAATGCTTAGTGGCAATCACAAGCTGATCGCCGTTGTTCAACCGCACCGCTATAGCCGCCTTGCCGATCTATTTGCCGATTTCTGCAGCTGTTTCAATGATGCTGACGAAGTTTTGGTGGCCGATATCTATGCTGCTGGCGAAGCCCCGATTGACGGCGCTGACAAGGCATCCTTGGTTGCCGGGTTGCGCGACCATGGGCACAAAGCCGCTGCCGGCCTTGATGGGCCTGACACGCTGGCCGCCGAAATTGCCGCACGAACATCATCAGGTGATGTGGTGATGTGTCTTGGCGCTGGCGATATCACCGCATGGGCCGCCGCCTTGCCGCATGAATTAGATAAATTGGCAGGAGAGAGCGCATGACCTCAATCCTTGACCGGCTTCCAAAGGTGCGCGGCAGCTATACGCCTAATGATTTGATGGCACGCCATACTTGGTTTGGCGTTGGCGGGCCTGCCGATATTCTGTTCAGCCCGCTTGATGAACAGGATCTTGCCACTTTTCTGGCCGATTGCCCCGATGATATTCCGCTAATTGCCGTTGGCGCCGGATCGAATTTGCTGGTTCGTGATGGCGGTGTTGCTGGCGTCGTGATCAAGCTTGGCACCCATCTGAATGCCATCCGCCATGACGGCACGCGCATCATTGCCCACACCGGCGCAACCGATGCCGATGTGGCGCGCTATGCACAAAAGGCCGGCATTGCCGGTTTGGAGTTTCTGATTGGCATTCCAGGAACGATTGGCGGCGGCCTGCGGATGAATGCTGGTGCCTATGGAAGCGAATTTAAAGATGTAACAAGCCTTGCGCATGGGTTTGACCGAGCTGGCAAGCCTGTCACCGCCACGCCAAGCGCGATGGGCATGGCCTATCGCCATAGCGACGCGCCAGCCGATTGGATTTTCACCTCTGCCGAATTACAAGGGCATGACGGTGATCCGGCTGGCATCAAGGCGCGAATGAAAGACATCATTGCCAGTCGCGGCGAAACGCAACCACGCGGCGTCCGAACCGGCGGCAGTACCTTTGCCAATCCTGATGGCGGCAAGGCATGGCAGGAAATCGAAAAGGCAGGCTGTCGCGGGCTTCGTATTGGCGGCGCGCAGGTGTCGGAAAAACACTGCAATTTCCTAATCAATACAGGCACCGCAACAGCCGACGATATCGAAACGCTTGGCGAGACGGTTCGCGGACGTGTGCTTGCCGGTGGCGGCCCATCACTAAGATGGGAAATTCGCCGGATTGGACGCAACCAGACCGAGGGGGCAACCGAATGACCGATAATCGTGACCGCGTCGCCGTTTTGATGGGCGGATGGACATCTGAAGCCGCGGTTAGCCGCGTTTCGGCAAGCTTTTGCGGGCAAGCCGCACGCAATGCCGGCTGGGATGCGATCGAGGTTGAGGTTGACCGCGACATTGCTGCCAAACTGAAGGAGCTAAACCCGTCACGCGCCTTTAATGCGCTTCATGGGCAGATCGGTGAGGATGGCAATATTCAGGGTCTGCTGAATATCATGAATATCCCTTATACCCATAGCGGCCTGACCGCATCGGCCATTGCCATGGACAAGCTGTTGGCGAAAACACTTCTTGCCGGTGCCGGTATTTTGGTGCCACCAACCTTGGCCTTGGTCGAAGATAGCCATGTCTATCCTGAAGACAGCACCGGTGCACATGTGATCAAGCCGCGCAATGACGGATCGAGTTTTGGCGTGGTGATTGTGCCAGATGCCAAAGCGCGCCCACCTGCCCGAGCCACATGGCCTGCGCATACGCAACTGATTTGCGAGCCTTATATCCCCGGCCGCGAATTAACCGTTTCGGTTCTTGATGGCACCGCCCTTTGCGTTACCGAAATCACTTCCGAGCGCGAATTTTACGATTTTGACGCAAAATATGCGGTTGGCGGATCAAAACATATTCTGCCTGCCGATATTCCCGAGCCAGTTAGCCTAAAAGCCTGTCTTTGGGCCGAACATGCCTATCGCCAGCTTGGGTGCCGCGGCATCATCCGCGTCGATTATCGCTGGGATGATAAAAATGACCAGCTATTCATGCTTGAGGTGAACACCCAACCGGGCATGACGGCAACATCGCTTGTGCCCGAACAGGCACGTTTTGTTGGCATGTCGGGTGAAGAATTGGTGAATCATCTATTGGAGATTGCACAATGCGACGACTGATTGGATGGATCAAACCACAACCGCACAGCCTGTCGCCGCAGACCAGCTTGTGGCGTAAGATCAAGATTGGCTTTATGTCGCTTTTTGTCGTTGCAACAGCAAGCACCATTGGCATGGCGATGCTGGATCGTGAAAAGCTGACCAATGATCTTTTGACAATCAGCGGGAACGCCGGATTGGTGGTGACCGATATTCAGGTTCGTGGCCGCGCCCATACGCCGCAATCGCGCCTGTTGGCAGCGTTGGATTTGCAAATCGGTGCGCCAATCCTTGGCATTGATTTGCAAAATCTACATCGCAATATCAGCCAGATTGGCTGGGTTGAAGATGCCATTATTGAGCGCCGCCTTCCCGGCACGATTCATATCACCCTTCGTGAGCGCGTGCCAATCGCCCTGTTGCAAAACAATGACAAACATAAATTGATTGATCGAAGCGGTGCCATCATTGATGGCGCTGATCCAAGCCAATTTACCCATCTGACGGTTGTTGCCGGTGACAGCGCCGCGCCGCATGCTGCCGCCATTTTGTCGATTTTGAAAACCGAACCGGAATTATTCAGCGAAGTATGGGCGGTAAGCTATCGGTCAAAGCGGCGCTGGGATGTTCATTTGAAAAACGGCATGGAAGTGCGGCTTCCCGAAATTGATCCCGTATCAGCCTGGTCACGTCTTGCCATGATTGATCGCAAGAAAGCCATCACCCATCGCGATCTGGCCGTCATTGATATGCGCATACCGCAACAATTGATTGTCGAGCCAAATATTCCGGTAAGAGGAAGGGGAAGCAAAACATGATCCTTAGCAAAACCAAAGCCATTACCCGGCGTCCCTTTGCCGTTCTGGATATCGGATCATCAAAAATCTGCTGCATGATTGGCGAGGCCAACGGCGCAGGCGGGGTGCGGCTTCTTGGTCATGGAACGCATGCTTCGGCTGGCATCCGCAGCGGCGAAGTCAGCGAATTAGAGGCGCTAAGCACGGTGATTGGCAAAACCGTTCAAGCGGCCGAGCGCGATGCCGGTATTTCGGTTACATCAGTCACGGTTGTTGCCCCAGGCGGCACACCATTTTCAAGCATCTGCAAAAAATCAGTCAGGCTAAGTGATGCGGTGGTTCGGCGGCGTGATATCGACCGGCTAATGGCGCGCAATGACAATGGCAATATTCCAGAAAACTATCAGCCGATGCATCTTCAAACCCTGCAATATGGGCTTGATGATGTGCGCGGCATTGCCGACCCCCGCGGCATGCGCGGCACCAATCTTTCGGTGGATTACACGCTTGTTTGCGGTCTTCGCACCTCGCTTGCCAATTTGCGTGAAGCGCTGGCGTTGAACCATCTTGAAACCGATCGGTTCCTGCATTCAGCCTATGCAAGCGGTCTTGCCTGTCTTAGTGCCGAAGAGCGTGATCTTGGCAGTGTCATTGTCGATATGGGCGGCGGCACAACGTCAATTGCCATCTTTATGGAAGGCAAGCTTGTTTATGTCGACACGATCAAAATTGGCGGCAACCGCGTCACCACCGATATTGCCCGCATTTTATCAACGCCGCTTGCCGATGCTGAAAGGCTAAAAGCGATTGATGGATCGGTTATGCCAACCGACATCACCGGCGTTGCCCCAGATTCACTTCGCGAAGTCGTTCGGCTTGGCCGCAGTGACAATATTACCATTCCCGCGCTTGGCACGACCACCGAAGTGGCCGGTCAAACCATTGAACGCAATTTGCTAAGCGCGATTATCCGGCCGCGCATCGAAGAAATTCTGGAATTATTGCATGGCCGTATGGAACGCGCCCGCATGGAACATACCGCTGGCAGCCGTTATGTGCTGACCGGCGGTGCCAGCCAGCTTACCGGCCTTGCCGATCTATTTGCCAAACAGGCAAAGAAATCGGTCGGTCTTGGCAAACCTATCGGCATAGCCGGTCTTGACGAGGATAGCAGCAGCCCCGGCTTTGCCGCCAGCATTGGCGCGCTGATCCATGTCAACCGGATTGAGGAAAATGACCCAACAGACAGGCAGACCCGCACCCTGCCGCATGGGCCATTTGAACGTATCGGTGCGTGGCTTCGTGACAATCTGTAAGCGAGGAGACGATTGATGATCATATGTTCAAACCCAATTTCCTGCTGGCGACCCGCCCAGCACAATTTAGGACTCCGGCAGATTTGTCCTGCCGGTTCCGCCAGCCTATTGCGCCCAAGCAAATCAATTTCAACGCAGAATATCTCAATCCTTAATGAAGGGAGTCAGTCATGACCATCAACCTTACCGTTCCACAAACAATGCAAGAGCTTCGTCCCCGCATCACCGTTGTTGGTGTTGGTGGCGCTGGCTGTAATGCCGTGAATAATATGATCAACGCCAATCTTGAGGGTGTTGATTTTCTGGTCGCCAATACCGACGGTCAAGCACTTGCCCATTCGCTTTCAAGCCGGAAAATTCAGCTTGGCAGTGCCATCACACAAGGTCTTGGTGCAGGATCAAAGCCCGAGATTGGCCGGTTGGCCGCTGAAGAAAGCCTGCAAGATGTGATGGCCGAATTGGCCGATTGCAACATGGTGTTTATCACCGCAGGCATGGGTGGCGGCACCGGCACAGGCGCCGCGCCGGTTATTGCCCGCGCTGCGCGTGAACGCGGCATTCTGACCGTTGGCGTTATCACCAAGCCATTTGAATTTGAGGGCCAGCGCCGGATGAAACAGGCCGACGAAGGCATTGAAGAATTGCAGGCCTATGTTGACACGCTGATCGTTATTCCAAACCAGAATCTGTTCAGACTGGCGAATGAACGTACCACCTTTGCCGATGCGTTCCATATGGCAGATGCGGTTTTGCACCAAGGCGTTTGTGGTGTCACTGATCTGATGATCAAGCCGGGTCAAATCAATCTTGATTTTGCCGATATTCGCGCTGTTATGGGCGAAATGGGCAAGGCAATGATGGGAACTGGCGAGGCATCAGGCGACGCGCGTGCAACGCAGGCCGCCGAAGCGGCTATCAATAACCCGCTTCTGGACGACACCACGATGAAAGGGGCCAATGCGGTTCTGATTAACATCACCGGCGGTCTTGATATGACCCTGTTTGAAGTTGACGAAGCTGCCAACCGTATCCGCAAAGAAGTTGATCCAGATGCAACCATCATCTTTGGTTCGGCCTTTGATGATAAATTGGAAGGCGTGATGCGTGTATCGGTTGTTGCAACCGGCATTAGCGGTGCCACCCAGATCAACAGCCGTCCGAGCATGATGCCGCAAAAAACCGAGGCCGTTGCGCCGCGGCCAAGCACAATTCTGCCAAACCCGCTCAGCAGCTTCTTAAGCCCAGCGCGTGAAGCAGATGCCGAACCAGCCACTGCAACAATGGGTGAAACAATGCCTGCAACAACGGCTGAAACAATGGCTGACGATCAACCGGTGGTAACAAACAGTGATCTTGCAACCGCCCCAACAATGGCTAGCAACACTGCTGATACGCTGGACAGCCAACTTAGCAACGAGCTTGCCAGCGAAGCGATTGCTGAAGTGATCAACACGGCTGACGATACCGGCCAGCAGATGGATATCAATGATGCCATCAATGCCGCCACAAAAGATGCAGCACCGGCTGATCTTGAAACGGCAGCATCAATTAACAGTGACGCGCCATCGGCGGTGGGAGACGCACCAACAATGCCGTTAACCATTGCCAATGACGAAGCAGCAGCACCACGCGCGAAGTTTATTCCAGCAGCACCAACAAGCATGCCGGACGAAGAAAGCGTGGATGTGGCAGCCCAGACACCGGTCACACGCCCATCAAGCCTGATCAATAGAATTTCCGGATTATGGTCAAGCAAGCCGCAAAGCAAGCCTGCCGAATCAAGCGATCAAAGCCGCAGTGAGCCTGCCTTAGACGAAGCGGCAGCCAAAGAGCAGATTGCGGTTTCAATCCTTGATTTGTCACGGTCTGATATGGTTGGAAAAGCGTCAGAAACAGCCTCTGCCAAGGCGCCAAATGCTGATGAAGATGATCTTGATATTCCAGCATTTTTACGCCGTCAGGCCAATTAACAATGCGGCAATGGCAACCACTTGCCATTGCTACAAACTGTAACCAAATGTGATTTGGAATGACCTGAGGAAAAGAGTAATCTTTCCTCAGGTTTTCATATGGCTCATTGTTTTTGGCTAGGTCAGTCAGACCTTAGCCGTTCAAGATCAGCCTTTGAAATGAAAAAGATGGATTTTTGCGATCGGGTCATTCCCCTCGTGATGGCAACAGATGAAAGAGTTACCGCGGCCTCATGCCTGATACGCTCTCCTACAATATGTTTGTTGAACAGCCGTTTCAAACAACGGTTCGCCAGATCGCGCATCTTGAAGGCATCGGCCTGCATTCGGGGCGGTTTGTCCGTATGGCCATTTGCCCTGCCCCTGCTAATAGCGGCATAAAATTTCGCCGCATGGATATTGATGGCCAGCTACAAACAGTGATTGCCCATGCCAGCTATGCCGAGCGCGCACGTTTATGCACACGCATTGTGAATAGCGAAGGCATCACGCTTGAAACCATCGAACATCTGATGGCCGCCTTTGCCGGTATCGGGCTTGATAATGCCATCATCGAAATTGACGCATCTGAAGCGCCTATTCTGGATGGAAGCAGCCAGCCTGTTCTGGACGCGCTGACCAATGCCGGTCTCGAAATTCTACCAGCACGGCGCAAATATATGATCATCACCAAACCGGTTGAGGTTCAGCTTGATTGCGGCGCATGGGCGCGGCTTGAGCCAGCCGACCAATTGCAAATTGATGTCAAAATCGAATTTGATGATCCAGCTATTGGCAATCAAAGCTTTAGCTATAGCCACAGCGACGTCAGTTTTGCTGCCGAATTGGCAACCGCACGGACATTCTGCCAATTGCGCGATGTTGAATTGATGCAGAATGCCGGACTTGCACTTGGCGGATCATTGAACAACGCCATCGTTGTCGATAATGGCAAAATATTGAATGAAGGTGGTTTGCGTGTTGAACGTGAATTCGTGCGTCACAAGGTGCTTGATTGTCTTGGCGATCTATTTTTGATTGGCATGCCGGTCAAAGCCAAAATGACCGCATCACGCCCAGGCCATGCGCTTAGCACCAAATTGGTGCAAACATTATTGAATGACCCGACCGCCTATAAGGTGATCGAGGCTGGCAGTGAATATAGCCGGTCAGACAGCTTTGCCATGCCCGATCTTGCCGCCGCCGCAATGGCCTAGGCAGACGCCAGCTTATATCTGACAAAACAGCCTAAAATCCATGCAAATTTTTGTGAATATGCTAGCATTCACATCGCGCTCTTTTCAGTAAGCTTTTATCGGGCTATTGTGAGGGCTATCGGGATTCGTCTATCCCTTCCATCTTTATCGAAAGCCGCCAGCGGAGCCGGATGTGACCAGTCAAAAGAAAATCCTGATGTTTGCCGCCTGCTGTCTTGTCGCTGCATGTTCAGCCAGCCCCGAAATTGTTGAACAGGTCGAACAGCCGGTTGATGTTTTATATCGTGATGCGTTTAATACCGCCATTGGCGGTGACCCAAAAGCGGCTGCACCCAAATTTGAAGAAGTTGAGCGCCAGCACCCCTATTCCGAATTGGCCACCCGTGCCCAAATCATGGCGGCATGGTCATTTTATGAGGCTAATCAATATGCCCGTGCCATTTCAGCACTTGATCGGTTTGTCGAGCTAAATCCAGCCGACCCGATGGTTGAATATGCCTATTACCTGAAGGCCTTGAGCTATTATGAACAGATTGTCGATGTTGAGCGCGATGCGGAAATGACCAAATTGTCACTTGCCGCCTTTGAAGAGCTGGTTCGCCGCTTTCCAGAGGGCAGCTACGCTCGTGAAGGACAGTTGAAAGTCGACCTGACAAAATCGCATCTTGCGGGCAAGGAAATGGCGGTTGGCCGGTTTTATCTGGAGCGCGAGCAATATACCGCCGCGATCCGCCGGTTTAATATCGTGATCAAGGCCTATGACACCACCAATCAGGTACCTGAAGCCCTATACCGGACTGCCGAAGCCTATTATGCGCTTGGCCTTTCCGATCAATCCGAGCGTCTTTATCAGGTTGCCCAATACAACTATCCGGAATCCGTCTGGTCAGAACGGCTGGCCAGTTTGCGTGCCGCCCCAGAACAGCCCCCAGAAAAGGGCATGTTTGAGCGATCCATTGACGTGATTACCGATATTTTTAACTGACCATGCTGCAAAGCCTTACTGTTTCCAACATCGTCCTGATCGAGCAATTGACCTTGCAATTCGCACCGGGGCTGACGGTGCTGACTGGCGAAACCGGTGCTGGCAAATCGATTTTGCTTGATGCGTTGGGGCTGGCGCTAGGTAGCCGCGCCGATTTTGGCCTGATCCGGCAGGGACATAACCAAGCCCATGTCAGTGCCAGCTTTGCGCTTCCGGCAAATCATCCAGCATGGCAACTTGTCGAAGAGGCAGGCATCATCCAAGAAGATGAGATGATCCTGCGCCGTCGCCTGAAAAGTGACGGCAAATCATCCGCCAGCATTAATGACATCGCCGTATCGGTTGGGCTGTTGCGCCAGGTTGGTGATTTACTTGTTGAAATCCAAGGCCAGTTCGAAGGGCGCGGCCTGTTGGATATTTCGACACATATGACGCTTCTTGATCGCGCCGCGGGGCATCGTGATTTACTGGCCAAAACCAAAGAAGGCTGGCAGCAATGGGATATCGCCCGCAAGGCGCTTGAGGCGGCGCGTGATGCGCTTGTCAAAGCCGAGGCCGAAGAAGACTGGCTTCGTGACGCGGTTGACGCGCTTGACCGGCTTGCCCCCGAAATCGGCGAAGAAGACAGCCTGATCGCCCAACGCACCCTTTTGGCTAATGTGTCAAAAATTGGTGAAAGCCTGTCTTTGGCTGAAGATGCTGTTTTTGGCGAGCTTGGCGCACAAGCAGGTCTTGGCCGTGCCTTGGCTGCATTGGAAAAGGTTGCACCGCTTGCTGGTGGCAAGCTTGATCAGGCGCTTGACGCATTGGCACGCGCTGATGCCGAACTTAGCGAGGCGAACAGCGCCATCCAATCGGCCGGAAATGCGCTTGAGGCCGATCCTAACCTGCTACAACAGCTTGATGACCGGCTTCATGAATTACGTCAACAGGCGCGCAAACATGATTGTGGCCTTGATAATTTGCCAGCAATCCACCAAACATTGGCAAGCAGACTTGCCGCCATTGAAGATTCATCGGGCATGCTTGGCAAACTTGGTGAGACAGCCCAGAAATGGCAGGATCACTATCTGGATATGTCAGGCCAGCTTGATGCCAGCCGCAAGAAAGCGGCCATCAATCTTGATCAGGCCGTGCTTGCCGAATTGCCACCTCTCAAACTTGATGGCGCGCGATTTACCACCGCCATCACCCCACTTGATGATGCCCAATGGGGGCCGCGCGGCACCACCGCCGTCCGTTTTGAAGCCAGCACCAATGAAGGCATGAATGCAGGGCCAATTGACCGCATTGCCTCAGGTGGTGAATTAGCCCGCTTCTTGCTTGCGCTCAAAGTTTGTTTGGAAGAAAGCAGTCATCCGCGAAGCCTGATTTTCGATGAGGTCGATTCAGGTGTTGGCGGCGCGGTTGCCGCTGCGGTTGGTGATCGGTTAGCTCGCCTTGGTGCCAGCACACAAACCCTTGTCATCACACATTCACCGCAAGTGGCCGCCCGCGCCAACCAGCATTTGCGCATTGCCAAAACCGCCACTGATAGCGGCGTTATCAGCGCCACACGCGCCTTAAGTGAAGATGAAAGAACTGAAGAAATCGCGCGCATGCTTGCCGGCGAAACCGTCACCGCCGAAGCCCGAGCCGCCGCCGCGGCGCTGCTTGAGGGCTAGACAATGACGAAACCCGCTTTCAGCCTTGGTACCGAAGATCCGGTAAAGATGGACTCGGCATCGGCCGCAACTGAACTGGCCGCCCTTGCTGCCGAAATTGCGCGCCATGACAAGCTGTATCATGGGCAGGACGCCCCTGAAATTTCTGATGCCGACTATGACCGGTTGGTGGCGCGCAATCATGCCATTGAGGCCGCCTTTCCGCTGCTTGTCCGACCCGACAGCCCAAGCAGGCGCGTTGGCACTGAACTGCCAGCACAAGGCCAGTTTGGCAAAATTCGCCATGCCAGACCAATGCTGTCGCTTAGCAATGGCTTTAGCGATGATGATATTGAAGATTTTGTCACAAGGGTTCGCAAATTTCTGTCACTGTCCGACGCTGATGCTGCGCAATTTGTTGCCGAACCCAAAATTGACGGCCTGTCGCTAAGCCTTCGTTATGAAGATGGCAAGCTGGTTCAGGCAGCAACGCGCGGCGACGGTGCCGAAGGCGAAGATGTCACCGCCAATGTCATGCAGATTGCCAGCCTGCCAAAACAACTTTCCGGATCAGCACCGGCGATTTTCGAGGTGCGCGGTGAAATGTATATGGATCGGCGTGATTTTCTGGCGCTCAACACAGCGCAGGAAAAGGATGGGAAAAAGATTTTTGCCAATCCGCGCAATGCGGCGGCAGGATCACTTCGGCAGAAAGATGCCAGCATTACCGGCAAGCGCAATTTGCAATTTTTTGCCTATTCGATGGGCGAAACAAGCGCCCCCATCGCCGAAACCCATTGGGCGTTTCTGGCGGCGCTTCGTGATTTCGGATTTTCGGTCAATGATTTATCGCGTCGATGCGATGATGTTGCTGATTTGCTGTCCACCTATCAGATGATAGGCCGTCAACGCGTTGATTTGCCATATGATATTGACGGGGTGGTTTATAAAATTGACCGGCATGATTATCAGCAACGGCTTGGTCAGGTTGCCCGCGCCCCGCGCTGGGCAATGGCGCATAAATTTCCCGCTGAACAGGCCGAAACCGTGATTGACGCCATTGATATTCAGGTTGGCCGCACGGGCGCACTTACGCCTGTGGCACGGCTTGCCCCCATTTCGGTTGGCGGGGTCATTGTCTCAAATGCCACTTTGCATAATGAAGATGAAATCGCGCGCAAAGATATCCGGATTGGCGACCGCGTCATAATCCAGCGGGCTGGTGATGTGATCCCGCAAATTGTCAGGGTGCTAAGTGACGCCCGCACAGGCAATGAAACCGTCTTTGACTTTCCTGACGCATGTCCGGTTTGCCATGCTGCCGCAATCCGGCCTGAAGTCGAAGCGGTGCGACGATGCAGTGGTGGGCTGAATTGCACCGCCCAGCTGTTTGAAGGGCTGAAACATTTTGTTGCGCGTGATGCCTTTGATATCGAGGGGCTTGGCGCCCGCCAGATCAAACAATTTATTGACCTTGGCTGGGTTCAAACACCGGCTGACATCTTCCGGCTTGGCGATAAATCAGCGGCCATGGCCGCACTTGACGGCTATGGCGATTTATCAATCAAAAAATTGCTGTCAGCCATTGCTGTTCGGCGCGAAATTGGCCTTGAACGCTTTATCTATGCGCTTGGCATAAGACAGGTTGGACAGGCAACGGCGCGTCTGTTGGCGCTTCATTACGGATCTGTCGAGGCAATGCTGGCGGCGTTGAATCCCGATGCTGATCTTGACGCGGCGCATCAGGCGCTTGTTGAAATCGACCAGATTGGCGCGGCGATGGCTAATGACATCACCGCCTTTTTCGGCAATCCGGATCTGTATCAATTGATTGTTGATCTTGTCGCAGAATTGACCATTTTACCGCCTGAGCGCCCTGCCGAAAACAGCGCGATTAGCGGCAAAACAATCGTTTTTACCGGCACCTTGACCCGCATGTCGCGTGCCGAGGCCAAAGCCAAGGCAGAATCTCTTGGTGCCAAAGTATCAGGCACTGTTTCAGCAAAAACCGATTTTCTAGTCGCGGGTGCGGATGCCGGATCAAAAGCGCGCAAGGCAGCCGATCTTGGTATTACCGTTCTTGATGAAGATGGCTATTCGGCGCTGATTGGCAACCAATAACACCCTGATAATAACGCCTTGCCAGTATCGCCTTGCCGATATTGCTTCAAGCTATAGCTGGCGGCAGGCGGCCTCTAACCATGATTTGGCCATTGGTGATAGATGCGGGTGCAATTGTTCGTAAACCGCTCGATGATAGTGGTCAATCCAGCCTATCTCGTCAGCAACAAGCAACGTTTTATCAATCAGCCAGCGATCAAGCGGGCAAAGGGTGATGGTTTCAAATTCCAAAAACCCGGTTTGTTTTGCTGGTGTCACAACAATCAGATTTTCAATCCGAATGCCCCAATCACCTGTTTGGTAATAGCCCGGCTCATTTGATAAAACCATGCCCACTTCAAGCGCCGCGTCACCGCGTTTGGAAATGCTGGCAGGCCCTTCATGAACCGATAGAACATGACCAACACCATGACCGGTGCCATGGGCAAAATCCAGCCCCGCCGCCCATAGCGGCGCGCGCGCAATCGCATCTAGCTGCTTGCCGTTCGTGCCTGTTGGAAATTTCGCCATGGCCAGATGAATATGGCTTTGCAAAACATGGCTGTAGGCTGCAACCGCGCCTTTGGGCGGTGTTCCAATAGCGATGGTGCGGGTAATATCTGTCGTACCATCACGGTAATGGCCGCCCGAATCCAACAATAAAAGATCATCACTTGCCAATTCGCGATCCGCCCCTGCAATGGCCCGATAATGAACAATGGCACCATTTGGGCCTGATCCGGCAATGGTGTTAAAGCTTGGTGCCAGAAACCCGTCTTGCCGTCGGCGAAACGCCAGTAATTTGTCGGCAAGGTCACTTTCGGTAATGCTAGAAGACGGCGTGGATGCCGCCTGATCAAGCCAACATAAAAATTCAACCATCGCCACACCATCACGCTGATGCGCGGCGCGAAACCCGCGCAATTCAGCCGGTGTTTTGCGGGCTTTTTCAATGGTCAGCGGGCAATCAGCCTCACATGTTTGCACACCGCTTGCCACAATCTGTTCAAACAGCATTTTGGGAAGGCTGGCCGCTTCAATCATCAAACGGCCATCACCCATATCACCAAGCATTGCCGGTAATTGAGTCAAAGGCGCAACGGTGATATCAGGCGTTAAAACCGGCTCGAGGCGCGATTGATCACCCAAAAGGCAAAGGCCCGTTTCGCGGTGATACAGCGCAAAACATAGATTGACCGGTGTACAGGGCAAATCCCCGCCTCGCATATTCACCAGCCAATTCACTGAATCCACCCGCGTCAGCAGAACCGCAGCACAATCCTTGGCATCAAGATGGGCGGCAAGATCATCGCTCTTTTCGGCAAGTGACTTACCGGCATTTTCAATCGGCATCTGCCAGCTTGCCGCTGGCGGTAAAGCCGGACGATCATGCCATTGCTGATCAAGCAGGTTTTCATGGTGACAAACAAGCGTTCCACCTGCGGCAAGAACCGATTTCTCAAAGCGCCTAAAGCCTGAAACCGTGACCAACCTGCCGTCAATGGCAATGATTGCACCATTGGCTAGCCCTGCTGTTTTCAGCCAATCTTCGCATGTCACATCGGGGATTGTGTTGCAATCCCAATCGGCCGAATTGGTTTGTGCGGGCATTTGCAAACTATAGCGGCCATCACTAAACAGCCCTGCCCGATCGCCAAGCACCACCGCAAAGCCAGCCGATCCGGTAAATCCGGACAAATAGGCAAGCCGTTCATCACCGGTCGGCACTTCTTCGCCCTGATACATATCTTCGCGGCCAATAATCCAGCCATCAAATCCAGACACAGCCATTGCGCTGCGCAGCGTTTCTAACCGCTTGGCGCGGGTTTGATCCTGTTGGGTCACCGTCCACCCCATAATTGCGGCATTGTGCCTGCTGCCGATGGCCGCATGATGATTGTTGTCCAATCGCCAATCCGGATTCGGTGCCACACACGAAGCCGCTGTTGCCGATAGGCCGCCTCAACCGCGGTTGCCTGTCCATTTAGGATACCTGACAAAATAAGCCACCCACCCTTGGCCAATCGCGGCGCAAGATCGGGTGCCATCCGGCATAGCGGCCCCGCCAGAATATTGGCAAGCACCAAATCATAGGGCGCGTGGTTGCAAACAATGCGACTGCCAAATCCTTGCGAAACGGCAAGCCGCATTTTGACCGGTGCAATGGCATTCAGCGCCCGATTATGCGCCGCAACCCGAACCGCAACCGGATCATTATCAGCCGCAATTGTCTGGCAGGATGGCCAAAGCCGCGATGCCGCCATCGCCAGAATTGCCGACCCACAGCCCATATCGAGAACCCGCCGCGGGGCAATGCGCCGGATCATCTGTATGGCGCGCAAACAGCCTTCGGTTGTCGGATGCGTTCCCGAACCAAAGGCCAAAGCAGCATCAATCAACAAAGGCAGGCTCGCCGCCGGACGGGGCGTGGTGACATGACTTCCATAAACCCAGAAACGGCCAATATGCAATGGCGGAAAGGCAGCACGATTTTCGGCAAGCCAATCGCGCTGTTCAACCGGTAATACGGTGATTGGCACTGGAGTAATCGATTCATGCTGATAAAGCGGTGCCAGCATCTGATCAATCATGGCTGCATCAGGGGTGAATGTGAACAGGGCTTCGATCTGCCAATCGCCAGCATCATCGCGCTGAAAAGATGTGGCGGCGCTGTCTAAAAGCTCGCTAAAAACACCTTCAAAGGCAGCCATTGCCCGATCATCAAGCCGCGCCGGCAGGGTTAAAACGACGGATTGAAGCGCGGTCATGGCTTGCTCACAAATCCTGAAACGACCTTTTTATGGCCTGCTTTATCGAACGCAATCAATAGCTTGTCTCCATCAATTGTCAAAATATTGCCCATGCCAAATTTCTGGTGAAACACACGGTCGCCGGCTGTAAATTCGGTCTTGTTATTGGCTGGCTCCCAATTGCCCTCAGCCGGTTCGGCGCGCCGCGCCGCCATCCGTCGCCACCCCGCACCATAGCCGCCAGCACTATAATCACCAGCCCCATAGCCGCCATTCGCACCAAAGCCATTTGTACCCGACGCATCACCAAGCCGGGCCGCGGTCACACGGCCAAGACCCATGCCTTGTTCCATATCTTCAATAATATTTTCAGGCGGCAATTCCTGAACAAAGCGTGATGGAATTGACGATTGCCATTGGCCATGAATCCGCCGGCTATTGGCAAAGCTGATGAAAAGATCACGCCGCGCCCGGGTGATGCCAACATAGGCCAAACGGCGTTCTTCTTCGAGACCAACAGCGCCATTTTCATCCATTGTGCGTTGGCTTGGGAAAACCCCTTCTTCCCAGCCGGGTAAAAACACCGCATCAAATTCCAGCCCTTTTGCCGCATGAAGCGTCATCAGCGTCACCTCGCCATGTTCAGGATCGGCATCACCATCGGTAACAAGTGCGATATGTTCCAAAAACCCCTGAAGCGAGTCAAAATCCTGCATCGCATTGATTAATTCGGTCAAATTTTCCAGCCGGCCTTCGGCATCGGGCGATTTATCAAGCTGCCACATTTGCGTATAGCCCGATTCATCAAGCACCATTTTGGCAAGATCAGCCTGATGCGTTGATCCGGCAAGATCGCGCCAACGTTTGATATCCTGCACAAAACTACCAAGTGCATGACGCGCCGCAGGGCGCAATTCTTCGGTTTGCACAAGATCAATCGCCGCCGCCAAAAGCGGCTTGTCCGACGACCGCGCCTGAATATGAACCGCCTGTAAGCTAGCCGTGCCAAGGCCGCGTTTCGGCGTGTTGATAATCCGCTCGAACGCCAGATCGTCGGCGGGTTGTGCGATAAGCCGCAAATAGGCAATGGCATCGCGAATTTCTGCGCGTTCATAAAACCGCGCACCAACCACCCGATAAGGTAGGCCAATCGCGATAAACCGTTCTTCAAATTCACGGGTTTGAAATCCGGCCCGAACCAGAACGGCAATTTGCGAGAGATGAACGCCATCTTTCATCATTGTTTCAATCTGGCTGGCGATATTTCGCGCCTCGTCAGGCCCATCCCAATAGCCATTGACCCGCAGTTTTTCGCCGTCATCCGCCGATGTATATAAGGTTTTGCCAAGCCGCGTTTCATTACGCGCAATGATTTTGGACGCCGCTGCCAGAATATGACCGGTTGACCGGTAATTTTCTTCAAGCCGAACCGTCTTGGCACCGCTGAAGTCGCTTTCAAAGCGTAAAATATTGCCAACTTCGGCACCACGCCAGCCATAGATTGACTGATCATCATCGCCAACACAGCAAAGATTGTTCCGGTTGCCGGTCAATAGCCGTAACCATAGATATTGTGCAACATTCGTATCTTGATATTCATCAACCATAATATGGGTGATGCGGTTTTGATAATCGGCCAAAACATCGGCATGGGTGGTGAAAATGCTCAGCATATGAAGCAGCAAATCACCAAAATCGACAGCATTCAATGTAATAAGGCGCTTTTGATAGCGTTCATAAAGCGACCGAACACGGCCATTAGCAATATCACCTGCCTCGGCGAGCCCCACTTTTTCCGGCGGCAGCCCGCGGTCTTTCCAACGCGAAATCACCCCGCCAAGCATCCGCGCTGGCCAGCGTTTGGGATCAATATCTTCGGCTTCCATCAATTGTTTCAGCAGTCTGATCTGATCATCGGTATCGAGAATGGTAAAATCAGACCGCAAACCAACAAGATCGGCATGGCGGCGCAACATTTTGGCAGCAAGCGCATGAAAGGTGCCAAGCCATACTTGCTCGGCCATCGGCCCAACCAGACCAGCAACGCGCAATTTCATCTCGCGTGCAGCCTTGTTGGTAAAGGTCACTGCCAGAATATTCCACGGCTTTGCGGCACCGCTGGCAACCAATTCAGCAAGGCGCGAGGTCAAAACACGCGTTTTACCGGTACCGGCACCCGACAAAACCAGCAATGGCCCATCAAGGGTTTTCACAGCTTCGCTTTGTGCCGTATTAAGCCCATCAAGCCATGGGCTGGCTGGTGTTTTTACAAGTTCGTTCATGATGTGTTCAAACTCGCAAATGCAGATGGGTGGGTCAATCGCAATGCTATGTCTTGGACCACTTATTTTTTCATAATTTTGCCAGATTGCTATTCGCAAAATGCCGAATCATTTTTGCATTCAACCTTTATTGCGATATGTTGAAGGACGAACTCTGCAACCCATGAATGGACAGCTATGTTTGCCTTATTAAAACGCAGCCGGAACCGCATTTCAGCCGCCCCCTTTGCGGCTATCTTACTTTTGGCGGCATGCAGTTCTGTTCCAGACGCCGAAAAAACGGATGCACGCGACCCGTATGAAGGATCGAATCGCAAAGCCTTTGCCTTTAACATGGGTCTTGATACGCATATTTTGGAACCAGCCGCCAATGGCTATCGCAATGTCATGCCGCCAGCCGGACGCCGCGCCATTGATAACCATATTGACTGGACAGGCCTTCCAGCCACGACCTTCAATTCAACTTTGCAGGGGCGGTTTGAAAATGCGGGTCTGTCGACAGTGCATTTTATCGTCAACAGCCTGACACTGGGACTGGTTGACCTGACCGAAGATCCAAAGGCGGTCAAAAGTCAGGATTTTGGCCAGACCTTGGCATCGTTTGATGTGCCTGAAGGCAATTATCTGATGGTGCCTGTTCTTGGTCCGAACACCAGCCGAAGCCTGACCGGCCGCGTTGTTGATTCGGTAACCAACCCGATGTCGTTTCTAAAAGCCGGTGATGCCGTCCAGACAATGCAGACATTGCGCCCGCCAGTTGCGGCTGTTTCAACGCGGGCTAATCTGTTCGAGGCCTTTAATGATGCGAAATATAATTCGCTTGACCCCTATGCCCGCACCCGCTCGCTTTATTATCAGGGGCGGGCTGGCCGCATCAATGCCACGGTTGGCAAACCAACCGATAATCGTACCGCTGATGACCAGTTTGAATCATTCCTCGAGGATCCGAAATGACACGCAAACGCCAGATTGGAATTTTGACCTCTGATATGCGTGGCTGGCTTCGCAGCGGATTTGTTTGTCTATGTCTGTTACCGCTATTTTTGACCGCTTTGCCAGCGCGTGCCAGCGATCAAATTGCCGCTGCCAATAATGTTATCACAAGCATGATCAGCCAAGTTGAAACCTATCTGGAAACAGATTCAGGCAATATTGAAAAACGAACCGAAGATATTACAAAGCTTCTTGATACACATTTTGATTTACTAGCGATTGCCCGCTTTTCTGCCGGCCCTTACTGGCGCGCCGCCAATGAACAGGAACGCATTGATTATGTCCAAACCATGCGCGATGTTGTGATCGGCACCGTTGTTCGCAATTTCGATCAATTATCGGGTCTGCGCTTTACCAAAATTGATAGTCAGGCCAAGGGCGACAAGATGGTTCTGGTGCGCGGTTTATTTAATGACTCAACCGGGAAACGCCCGCCAGTATCGGTTGGCTGGCGCGTCATTACACCAGCGATGGCACCGGCAAAGGTTCTGGATGTCGAAATCGAGAATATCTCAATGCTGGTGACCCAAAAACAGGAAAATATCACCATCATCCGCCAGAATGAAGGCCGGTTTTCAGCGTTAATTGAGGCAATGCGCAAACGCCAGCAAGCGCCATAAATCTGCCCAAAAATCTGCCGCAAAAAAGCCGGAGGATTCCGGCTTTTTAATGTCGTGATATCTGCGTTTTTAGATCATCTGCCTAGCGCGAGATTGGCTTATATTTAATGCGGGTTGGCCGATCAGCGTCGGCACCAAGACGCCGCTTTTTATCCGCCTCATAAGCTTCATAATTGCCTTCAAACCATTCAACATGGCTGTCGCCTTCAAAGGCCAGAATATGCGTTGCAATCCGGTCAAGGAACCAACGGTCGTGGCTGACCACAACCGCACAGCCAGCAAATTCCAAAAGCGCCTCTTCAAGCGCGCGAAGCGTATCAACATCAAGATCATTTGTCGGCTCATCGAGAAGCAGCAGATTGGCGCCTGATTTCAACATACGCGCCAGATGCACCCTGTTGCGCTCACCACCTGATAGCTGGCCAACGGTTTTTTGCTGATCGCCGCCCTTGAAATTAAACTGTCCGACATAGGCACGCGATTGCATGGTGCGTTTGCCAAGTTCAATTTCTTCCATACCGTCTGAAATGACCTGCCAAACCGTCTGTTTGTCATCCAACGCATCACGCGACTGGTCGACATAGCCAAGCTTGACCGTATCACCAACGGAAAAATCACCTTCATCAGCCGCTTCATCGCCGGTAATCATGCGGAATAGCGTGGTTTTACCTGCACCGTTTGGGCCAATCACCCCAACAATACCACCTGGCGGCAGGCGAAAAGACAAATCATCAATCAACAGCCGATCGCCAAACCCCTTGCGAAGCCCATTGGCATTGATCACCACATCGCCAAGCCGTGGGCCAGCCGGAATCGAAATCCGCGCCACATCAACCTGTTTTTGCTGATCATCAGCAAGCAGCTTTTCATAGGCATTGATCCGCGCCTTGGATTTGGCCTGACGTGCCTTTGGTGCAGCGCGCACCCATTCCAATTCGCGAGACAATGATTTCACCCGCGCATCATCGGCACGACCTTCTTGTTCAAGCCGTTTTTGCTTTTGTTCAAGCCAGCCCGAATAATTCCCCTCATAAGGGATACCAGCGCCGCGATCGAGTTCAAGAATCCAGCCAGCAACATCATCAAGGAAATAACGATCATGCGTAATGGTGACAACGGTACCCGGGAAATCATGAAGGAATTTTTGCAGCCATGCGACAGATTCGGCATCCAAATGGTTTGTCGGCTCGTCAAGAAGCAGCATGTCAGGCGCGCTAAGCAATAGCTGGCAAAGCGCAACACGGCGCTTTTCACCACCTGATAATTTTGTGACATCGGCATCGCCCGGCGGCACGCGAAGCGCATCCATCGCAATTTCGGCTTTGCGTTCTAGATCCCATGCGTCAATGGCATCAATTTCTTCCTGCAGTTCGGCCTGTTCGGCAATGACGGCATTCATTTCGTCATCGCTCATTTCTTCGGCAAATTTCGCGCTCACTTCGTTAAACCGGTCAACAAGCTGTTTGGCACGACCCATGCCAGCAAGAACATTACCAGCCACATCCATTGATGGATCTAATTCAGGTTCTTGCGCCAGATAACCAACTTTGATGCCGTCGGCAGCCCATGCTTCACCCTGAAATTCGGTTTCGATTCCAGCCATGATTTTCAGCAAGGTTGATTTACCCGATCCATTCAGACCCAAAACGCCAATTTTGGCACCTGGCAGAAATGACAGGCTGATATTTTTTAGAACTTCCTTACCACCGGGCCATGCCTTGCTTAAGCGGTTCATTACATAAACATATTGATGGCTAGCCATGATTTTTCCAATTCTCTTTCGGGTCGCGTCGGGGTTTTCGATACTGCATTTTCAATGATGCATGGCGCGTCAAAACAGGCAAATTCAGCCCAGCAATCACAAACCACCAATCACATCGTCCTTATGTATCTTTTTTTAACGCAATATGCCACCCCCCGATCAATTCTGGTTGCCGCTTTTCATCGCGCGGGCGCAGGATCTTGGGCTTGCATCGCGCCCGTTATTCGGTTTTTATGGTGGCAGATACAGCCCCGCATCAATGATCGCGATTTGGAACCATTTACATGATTACAACCACCCCTCCAATCGGCATTTTGATTGACCTGCCTTTTGGTTTGTTGATGTGGACCAGCTTTGTGCATTTTCTGCTGATCATTGTGATGAATGAAGATAGTGGCTTTTCGCTGTTACGGCTGTTGCGTGGGCTCAATGCCCCAATCTATGCAGTGATCAGCTTGATCAAGCCAGCCTTTATCATCAGTCGCCTCTTGCCGCTTTACGCTGCGGGTATCCTGTTTATCATTCGGTATTATGTTTTGCCGCTGGCGATCGGGTTTGACGTGTGGAGCTTTAGCGACATGCCGCTGGAACGGCTGCTTTTATCGGCCAAATACGATTTGGGTCTTTAGGCAATAATTGCGTGAGTGGCAAATCTTACTGCTGAGGTGCGATGCGGGTTTTGCGCTGAATTTTACCTGACGCGTCGAGCTGCCATAGTTGCTGGCCGGTTTTATCTTCGATAATGACAAGCATTTGCCCCTTATCACCAAGGCTGGCACCGGTAATCCGGCTATCAGCAGGAATCGCAAGCTCACTTTGCTGGATTGCCTTGGCCGAATTGGCGGCGGTAAGCCGGCTATAGATTGTCACGATAATGACCGCCAATGCCGCCACGATCAAAATTGCCATGATGATGGCCATTGCCTTGATCAGCCCAAGATTCCGGACAACAGCCGATGGCGCTTCGGTGATTGTTGCAGATGATTGTGGGGCTGTTGTATTTGCCGCTTTTGCTTTATTGTCCTGATCCATGACCTGTTCCTCTGACGATCCAACAACCCGTCTTGTTCATCTTGCCGCTGACGATATACCTGCCGACCGCGTTGACCGGTTTCTGGCGACCCATTTTGGCACGCCAAGCCAGCCTTTATCTCGCAGCCGGATTAAAGCGCTGATCCTTGATGGGCAGCTAAGCGAAGATGGGCGCACCCTAACCGATCCATCAGCACCGGTCAAACCCGGCGCAAGCTATGCGCTGATTTTGCCACCGCCAGTTGATGCGGTGCCAAAGGCCGAAAATATCGCACTTGATATTCTGTTTGAAGATTCGCATTTGATTGTCCTGAACAAACCGGCAGGGCTGGTTGTGCATCCGGCACCTGGGTCGCTAACTGGTACTTTGGTGAATGCGCTGATCGCCCATTGCGGGCCATCGCTTACCGGCATTGGCGGGGTCATGCGGCCGGGTATTGTTCACCGTCTTGATAAAGACACTTCTGGCACGATGGTAGTCGCCAAAACCGATGCGGCGCATCACGGCCTGACAGGCATGTTTGCCGCGCATGATATTGACCGGCGCTATCAAGCGCTTGTTTGGGGAACAAGTGTTGAACGTGATGGCACGATTGACCAACCAATCGGCCGCGCCAGCTATGACCGTAAACGCCAAGCCATCACCACCAAAGGCCGTAACGCGGTAACGCATTGGCAATTGCTGCGCCGTTTCCCACCTTTTGGTTCGCATATTGAATGCCGTCTTGAAACTGGCAGAACACATCAGATCCGTGTTCATATGGCGCATATCAATCATGGGGTGATCGGCGATCCGTTATATGGACGGGCACCACGTTCGGGACAAATGCCGGATAATCTGGCGCGTACCGGCCTGTCACAGATGCGCGATTTTGGCCGTCAGGCGCTGCATGCAGCGCGGCTTGGCTTTGCCCATCCGATTACCGGCGAGGCACTGCATTTTGAAACACCGCTTCCCGACGATATGGCGGGTCTCCTCGCGCTGATGGAACGCACTGTTTCCAACCGCGCGACTGGCAAAACCCATCCTTCTGGCTAGAATTGATTTTTGCGATTACTGCGCGTAATTTTCGGGTTTTAACCGTCTATATGTGCGAAAATTAGAATTATTGAAAAAGAGTTTTGCAAAAAATAGCCTTAATCTAGCCCCGATTAAATGGTTTCATCCATCTGTGGAAAGATCGACAAAGCGCGATAGCGTCGCGCCAAAGCGGCGCAAACCTGCCTAACGACATGAGTCCGATCCCGAGGAGAAATGAAAATGGCTGCTAAATCAATGCTTCCTGCGATTAGCCCAGATGGAAATCTGTCGCGCTACCTTGAGCAGATTCGCGCCTTTCCAATGCTGGAGCCGGGCGAAGAATATATGCTGGCAAAATCATGGAAAGACAAAGGTGACGTCAAGGCTGCGCATAAGCTGGTGACAAGCCATTTGCGGCTTGTCGCCAAAATCGCAATGGGATATCGCGGTTACGGCCTTCCAGTTGCCGATCTGATCTCTGAGGGCAATCTTGGCATGATGCATGCGGTCAAAAAATTTGAACCTGAAAAAGGCTTTCGGCTTGCCACCTACGCCATGTGGTGGATCAAAGCGGCAATTCAGGAATATATCTTGCGGTCATGGTCATTGGTCAAAATCGGTACCACCGCTGGACAAAAGAAACTGTTTTTCAATCTTCGCCGCATCAAAGGACAGATCCAAGCGATTGAAGATGGCGATCTAAAGCCCGAACAGGTTACGCAGATTGCGACCCAGCTAGATGTGTCCGAAACTGAAGTGATTTCGATGAATCAGCGCATGGCTGGCAATGACCGATCGTTGAATGTACCGCGTAGCCACGATGGCGAGGGCAGCGGCGAATGGCAGGATTGGCTGGAAGATGACAGTGTTGACCAGGAAACCAGCTTTGCCGAGCAGGAAGAATATGGCGCGCGCCGCAATCTGATGGTTGATGCAATGCAGGGACTAAACCCGCGCGAACAACGCATTCTCGAAGCGCGACGGCTTGCCGAACCGCCGCTAACACTCGAAGATCTCGCGGCTGAATTCAGCGTTAGCCGCGAACGGATTCGCCAGATTGAAGTTCGTGCCTTTGAAAAGCTGCAAAAAGCCGTTCGCGACAAGGCCGAAGAAATGCAGCTATTGCCGAATCACAGCGAAGCTGACGCCTAGCCTTCAAACGGGTCGCGAACCAGAATCGTATCATCGCGTTCGGGGCTTGTTGATAGCAGCGTAACGGGCAATTTGGTCAATTCTTCGACACGGCGGATATATTTAACCGCATTTGCGGGTAATTCAGCCCAACTGCGCGCGCCATAGGTGCTGTCTGACCAGCCGGGCATTTCTTCGTAAATTGGCTTGCAAGCGGCCTGTGCGCCAGCATCGGACGGGAAATACTCCAACACCTTGTCGCTGCCGTCAATTTGATAGCCAACGCATATTTTTAAAACATCAAACCCATCAAGAACATCAAGCTTGGTCAAAGCCATGCCGGTGATGCCCGCAACATGACCTGCCTGCCGAACCATAACCGAGTCAAACCAGCCGCAACGCCGCTTGCGTCCGGTGACAGTGCCAAATTCGCGGCCACGTTCGCCCATCCGGTCACCATCAGCGCCAAAATCCTCGGTTGGGAATGGGCCACTGCCAACGCGGGTTGTATAGGCCTTGGTAATGCCAAGAACAAATCCAATATCGGTTGGGCCGGTACCCGCACCGGTTGCGGCCTGACCTGCCACAGTATTGCTTGAGGTCACGAAAGGATAAGTGCCGTGATCAATATCAAGCATCACCCCTTGGGCACCTTCAAACAAAACCCGCTTATTTGCCGCGCGCGCATCGGCAAGACAACGCCAGCTTTGGCCAGTATAAGTCAGCAATTCATCACGCATCGCCAAAAGATCGGCCTTCATCTTATCCGCATCGGCAAGCGGCTGTTCAGCGGCGGCAAGCCAGACATTGTGATGCGCCACCAGTGCCGCCAGCTTTTCCGTTAGAACATCTTCGGATGCCAAATCGCCAAGACGAACCGCGCGGCGGGCAATCTTATCCTCGTAGGCAGGGCCAATACCGCGACCGGTTGTGCCAATTTTACCAGAACCGCGCAACGCTTCACGCGCCGCATCAACCGCTTGATGAACCGGCAAAATCAAAGCCGCAGATTCGGATACCAAAAGGCTTGCCGGACTGATTGCCGCGCCCTGACCGCGCAAAATGCCAATTTCCTTGAGCAAATGCGCCGGATCAATCACCACACCATTGCCAATGACCGACAATTTTCCCGGCCGCACAATGCCTGATGGCAAAAGTGATAATTTATATTCGACACCGTCAATGACAAGCGTATGACCCGCATTGTGACCACCTTGAAACCTGACAACAACATCGGCGCGGCTTGACAACCAATCGACGATCTTGCCTTTGCCCTCATCACCCCATTGCGCACCAATTACCGCTACATTTGCCATGAAAAACCCTTTGTCCCACCGAGGGGATCGACATCAAGATCGAAAGACAGGAAAGACGCCATACCGCTACGATATTGCAACGGGTCAAGTTCGCCTACCTTGAAACTATAGATCATGCCGACGGGCCGCATGAACCGCGGCCGTTTATAGCAGAGTTCACGCGGCAAAGGCAACGGTACCATGCCAGTGGCAAAGTTTAATTTATCAGCATTCCATGCCAGCCATGACCACAGCCAAAACGCGGCCCTTCCGCCAGCGAAAACCGGCGATTAGATATCAAGCGCGAAATGCAATGCGTCGGCACGCACCACCTGAGCCAGCGCGCGAATTTCAGGCAACATGGTTTTCGGCAAGCCGCCATCAATCTCGACAAGAGCAATCGCCTCGCCGCCAGCTTCACGCCGCCCAAGATGGAAGGTCGCGATATTGATTCCATGCTTGCCACAAAGGCTGCCAAGATCACCAATAAAGCCCGGCTTGTCATAATTGCGAAGATAGAGAAGATGTGGCGGGAAATCTGATTCGACAGCGATATGCTGCACCTCGACAATCCGCGGCTTATTCCCACCAACCAAGGTTCCGGCAATCGTCCGATCACCTGTTTTATGCGAGATTGTCACCCGAAGCAGAGTTTCATAATCGCATTGGCGATCATGGCGAACTGTCGACACGGCAATACCATTTGACGAGGCGACCGCAGCGGCATTGACCATATTGACTGACTCCATTACCGGTCCAAGAAGTCCTGCCAAAGTTGTTGCCACAACCGGTTCTGGGTTTAGCGCGGCTGCCTTGCCGTCAAATTCGATCACCACCGCGGTGATGCCATCAGCTTCGACCTGCCCCAAAAAGCTGCCAAGCAAGCCACCAAGCGCCATATAGGGCTTTAGAACAGGGGCTTCTTCGGCTGAAACAGATGCCATATTCAAGGCGTTGGTGACTGCCCCTTTCATCAGGTAATCAGCCATTTGTTCAGCTACCTGAAGTGCCACTTTTTCCTGTGCTTCGGTGGTGCTGGCACCAAGATGCGGCGTGGCAATGACATTATCAAAGCCAAAAAGCACATTATCGGTGGCGGGTTCTACCTCAAACACATCAAAGGCGGCACCAGCGACATGGCCGCTTTTCAATGCTGCCGCCATTGCCAATTCATCAACAAGACCGCCACGCGCGCAATTGACGATCCGAACGCCTTTTTTGGTTTTGTTCAACGCATCGGCGCTAATGATATTACGCGTTGCATCGGTTAATGGCGTATGAAGCGTGATAAAATCTGCCCGCGCCAATAATTCATCAAGCTCAAGCTTTTCAATACCAAGCCGGTTTGCATTTTCAGGGCTAAGATACGGATCATATCCAATAACCCGCATTTTCAGGCCTTGCGCGCGTTCAGCAACAATCGTTCCAATATTGCCACAGCCAATCAGACCTAATGTTTTGCCGGTAATTTCGGTCCCCATAAAGCGTGATTTTTCCCATTTACCAGCTTTGGTGGATTCATTGGCATCGGGAATTTGCCGCGCCAAGGACAGCATCAAGGTAATGGCATGTTCGGCAGTTGTAACGGCGTTGCCATACGGCGTATTCATCACGATCACACCGCGTTTTGTTGCAGCCGCAATATCGACATTATCCACCCCAATCCCAGCACGGCCAACGACTTTCAGATTTGTGGCGGCGTTCAAAATATCAGCCGTAACCTTGGTCGCCGAACGGATTGCCAGCCCATCATAATCGGCAATAATGGCCTTTAATTCATCGGGTGAAAGCCCCGGCTTGACATCAACATCAATGCCATGTTCCTCAAAAATCGTCGCCGCACGCGGGCTTAATTTGTCACTAATCAATACTTTTGGCATGGTTTCATCTCATTCATTAACTGGCCCCACAAACAGGGCAATTCATGGCAATTAAATTGGCATCGATACAGCGTTGATATGATGCCAGCACCGCAGGATTGCGGTCGTCGATATTGCAGATTAGGCAGCCGCCGATCCGGCTTGGCGGATTTCGGCATAGGCCCAATCCAGCCACGGCAATAGCGCTTCGACATCACTTGGCTCAACCGTTGGGCCAGCCCAGATTCGCAACCCGGGAGGCGCATCACGATATGATGCGGCGTCAAGTGCAACCCCCTCTTTTGCCAAGGTTTTTTCAAGCTGCGAAGCAACTGTCTTTTTTGCCGCATCATCTAACGCGACAAACCAAGGATCAGTGATCGACAGGGTGATGCTGGTGTTTGAAATTGTCGCTGGATCTTGTGCCAGAAACCCAAAATATGGCGTTTTCGCAACCCATGATTTCACCGCATCAAGGCTGGCATTTGATCGCGCGATTAACGCTGGCAATCCGCCAATTGATTTTGCCCAATTCAGCGCATCAATCGCATCTTCAACCACCAGCATTGACGGCGTATTGATCGTTGCAGCGTCAAAAATGCCTTCATTCAATTTGCCCTTAGAGGTCAAACGGAACAATTTTGGAATTGGCCAAGATGGGGTGTGGCTTTCAAGCCGTTCAACAGCGCGCGGAGACAGGATTAGCACGCCATGCCCGCCCTCACCGCCAAGCGATTTCTGGAAACTAAAGGTTACAACATCAAGCTTTTGCCATGGCAAATCCATCGCAAAACAGGCAGATGTTGAATCGGCAATGGTCAAACCGGCACGATCATCGGGAATCCAATCGCCATTCGGCACTTTGACGCCAGCCGCGGTGCCATTCCAAGTGAAAATGACATCATTATTGAAATCGACCGCATTCAGGTCAGGCAATTGCCCATATGGGGCCACATGTGTCACCGGATCAACTTTCAGCTGGCTTACCGCATCGGTAATCCAATCCTTGCCAAAGGATTCCCACGCCAAAAGTTCAAGGCCGCGCGCGCCAAGCATTGACCACATTGCCATCTCAACCGCGCCCGTATCCGAGCCCGGAACAATGCCGATGCGATAATCATCAGGCAGACCCAGAATCTCGCGAGCGTGGGTCATTGCTGTTTGGATTTTATCTTTTGCAGGTGCTGAACGATGCGACCGACCGGTGCAAGCATCTTCAAGTGCGGCTGGAGACCATCCCGGACGTTTCTTTGTTGGTCCGGAAGAAAAATACGGCATAACCGGACGGTTTGCCGGTTTGGCATATGTTGACATAACACATTCTCGCGCTCAGATTTGGCTATCCGTTGGGGGATAGCGGCCCGCCAAAAGAAGTCGCATAAAATGATATCGCAAGTCAACATGCTGCCTGACCGGTAGAGGGAAATAAATTCCTAACCGACAAGCATATGTTTTTGAACGATTTTATTAAGCCTCAGCGGTAATGCGCAAAATTAACGCATCCATTGCCTCGGTTAAAAGCGCGTCAGTTTCGGCTTCGACCATCACCCGAACCAAAGCTTCGGTTCCAGATGGGCGTACCAGAACACGCCCCTTGCCGTTTAGATTAGCCTCAATAGTGGCAAGGTCGGATTGCAGCTTTTTATCCTGAAGAATCGCCGGATCAATTCCGCGCAGATTTTCCAGTCTCTGGGGATTTGGCGAAAAGCTGTTGAACAGCGTGCTGGCTTTTTTGCCGCTTGTCTTGAGCAGGATTAGCATCTGCAATGCCGTCAGCAAGCCGTCACCCGACCTTGCAAAATCGGTCATCAGCATATGACCTGACGGTTCGCCACCAAGATTCAGCCCATCTTGCCGCATCTTTTCAAGAATATAGCGATCACCAACAGCAACGCGGTGCAAATCAATCCCTGCCTTGCCAAGTCTGGCCTCAAGGCCGCGATTGGTCATCACCGTGCCAACAACCGCGTTGTTGGCAAGCGTTCCGCGTTCTTGCATGGCAAGCGCAAGGCAGCCCAGAATCTGGTCACCATCAATAATTTTGCCCGTTTCATCAGCCATGATCAGCCGGTCGGCATCACCATCAAGGCAAATCCCCGCATCGGCACCATGCGCCACCACTGCTGCTGCCATCACCTGCGGATGAACCGCACCGCAATTTTCATTAATATTGAAACCGTCAGGCGATACCGCCAATGGCACAATTTCGGCACCAAGTTCATAAAGCGTATCCGGCGCGGTGCGATAGGCAGCGCCATTCGCACAATCAACAACCAGCTTTAGCCCATCAAGACGCGTGCGCCCGGGCAAGGTGGATTTGGCAAATTCAACATAGCGACCAACCGAATCAAGCATGCGGCGCGCACGGCCAAGATCAGGTGCGTCAGCAAGCGCAATTGAACCGGCAGCCAATGCCGAGATTTCAGCTTCGATTTTGTCATCAAGCTTAAACCCATCGGGGCCAAAAAGCTTGATGCCATTATCATGATGCGGGTTATGGCTAGCCGAAATCATCACGCCCAATTCCGCCCGAAGCGAGCGCGTTAAATGCGCCACCGCTGGCGTTGGGATCGGGCCAAGCAAACGGCAATCAAGTCCGATTGAGGCAAAGCCTGCAACCAATGCCGATTCCAACATATAGCCTGAAAGACGCGTATCCTTGCCAATGACAACAATCGGGCGTGCATGGCTAGACCGGTCATTATGATCGGCAAACCAACGCCCCGCAGCCAATGCCAGCCTTACAACGGCTTCGGCAGTCATCGGCCCTGTATTGATGCGCGCGCGTACGCCGTCGGTACCGAATAATCCTGCCATGATGTTTCCTTTGTCACTTTATCGATCACATTTTGGCAATCGCATTTGCGGCCAAATGGCTGCTTGGGTTTAGGATAGAATAGCTTGCCCCTATTTCACAAGCACTCAAAACAATCCGAAATCAGCTGTCGGTGGCGCGCAATGCCGCCTCGACCGCCAGCGCTTGCGCCGTTTCGGCAACATCGTGAACGCGAATAATCTGCGCGCCCTGCCGCCATGCCGCTGCAGCCAATGCCAATGATCCGGCAAGCCGCGCTTCGGCCGGTTCGCCAGCCGATATTTTCGCAATTGACGATTTGCGGCTGGCCCCAAATAGAACAACAACACCAAGCCCATGAAATAGTGACAACCAATTCACCAATTGCAGATTATGAGTCACTGTCTTGCCAAAGCCAAAGCCGGGATCAATGGCAATTGATGATGCCGGAATGCCAGCGGTAATGGCCGCCGCAACGCGCTGTTTCAAAAATTCGTAAATTTCTACCGGTGCAAAATCATAGACCGGATCCTGCTGCATGGTTTCGGGCGTCCCCTTCATATGCATCATGACCACTGGCGCACCGCTTGCCGCGGCGGCCGTCATCGCATCTTCGCCCTGCAATGCCTGAACATCATTTATGATCGCTGCCCCCGCCCCGGTTGCCCGTGTCATCACCGCGGCGTGGCGGGTATCAACCGAAATCAGCATATCAGCCCGCGCCAATGCGGTAATCGGCGGCAGAATACGCGCCAATTCCTGATTGCGGCTCACCGGCTCGGCGCCCGGACGGGTGGATTCGCCACCAATATCAATGATTGACGCGCCTGCCGCTGCCATCGCCTTGCCAGCGGCAATTGCCTTGGCTGGGCCAAGATTAACCCCGCCATCTGAAAAGCTGTCAGGGGTTACATTCAGCACCGCCATTAAATGCGACCGACCCATATCAAGACCAGCAAAATGCGGCCGCGCAACAGTCAAATCATCAATGGCCATGCTTGCCATATTCCGATCATCGGCAAGGGCAAAAAGCTGTTCGCAATCCATCCGGCTGGCCACATACCCATCATCACCATCAGCCATGACAACGTCAAGCTGGCAAAAGCTGGCATGTCCGCCAGCCAATTTATGCTGGCCGCCGGATGTGACGATAGGGCGAAGCCATGTTGGTTGGCAAAAAGGCGGCACTTTTGGCGCCGCCTCGTAGGCTAGTTTGGATGTCGCGTCTGTATTCATCAAAATACAGGCTTAGGCAGGTTCGCTGCCTGGCTTTTTCGGCCGACCAGTACCGGGAAGGCCGGTCCGCGATTTGCGCTTTGGCTTTTGATTGATTGGCGTGTTCTCGGCATCTTTGCGAACAAGCGTGCCACCTTCAACGATAATCTTGATTTCGTTTCCATCAAGCGTTTCATATTCGAGCAAGCCCTGCGCCAAGCGTTCCAGCTCAACATCGTTCTTTTTGAGGATTTTGGTAGCGTCTTTATAGGCCTCATCAACAATCCGGCGCACTTCATCATCAATGATCGACGCGGTCGCATCAGCAACATTCTTTTGTTGCGACACTGACCGGCCAAGGAAAACTTCCTGCTCATCTGCGCTATAGGCCAAAAAGCCCAGCTTGTCAGACATGCCCCATTCAGTCACCATCCGGCGTGCCATATCGGTAACCATACGGATATCAGATGACGCACCAGTGGTAATCTTGTCATGACCAAAGATCAGATCTTCGGCAATTCGGCCACCACAGGCCACCCGCAAATCGGCGTGAATTTTGTCACGCGCCAGTGAAATACGATCGCCTTCTGGAAGCCGCATCACCATGCCAAGCGCACGTCCGCGCGGAATGATGGTGGCTTTATGGATTGGATCAGATGCAGAGCAATGCAATGCCACAACAGCATGTCCAGCCTCGTGATAGGCAGTCAGACGCTTTTCCTCGTCAGTCATCACCATTGACCGGCGTTCAGCACCAAGCATGACCTTATCCTTGGCCTCTTCAAATTCGGCCATTGAGACCGTGCGGCGGCCTTTACGCGCTGCCAGCAATGCCGCCTCATTCACCAGATTGGCAAGGTCAGCACCTGAAAAACCGGGGGTGCCACGGGCGATTACGCGCGGCTCAACACCCTCGGAAAGTGGCGTTTTGCGCATGTGAACTTTCAGAATTTTTTCGCGGCCAATCACATCTGGATTTGGCACAACAACCTGCCGGTCAAAACGACCCGGGCGAAGCAACGCCGGATCAAGCACGTCAGGGCGGTTGGTTGCAGCGATCAGGATCACCCCTTCATTCGCCTCAAAACCATCCATTTCAACTAGCATCTGGTTCAACGTCTGTTCGCGTTCGTCATTGCCGCCGCCAAGACCGGCACCACGATGCCGTCCAACCGCGTCAATTTCGTCAATGAAGATGATACAAGGCGCGTTTTTCTTGCCCTGTTCAAACATATCGCGAACACGGCTGGCACCAACACCAACAAACATCTCAACAAAATCCGACCCTGAGATCGTAAAAAAAGGCACATTGGCCTCGCCAGCAATCGCCTTGGCAAGCAAGGTTTTACCGGTACCTGGAGGGCCAACAAGCAAAACGCCTTTTGGAATTTTACCGCCAAGCCGCTGAAACTTGCCCGGATCCTTAAGGAACTCGACAACTTCTTCCAATTCGGTTTTAGCTTCATCAATACCCGCCACATCTTCAAATGTGACGCGGCCTTGATGTTCGGTCAGCAATTTCGCCCGCGATTTGCCAAAGCCCATCGCGCCGCGTGACCCACCCTGCATTTGCCGCATAAAGAAAATCCAGATTCCGATAAACAGCAACATTGGGAACCATGACAGTAAAATCGAGAAGAAGCTTGGCATGCCGCTATCTTCTGGGGTTGCAACGATACGAACATCATTTTCATCCAGAATTTTCACAACATCGGTTGATGGCGGCATCACGGTTGTGATTACCCGTCCGGCGCTGGATTTACCGCGCAAATTGCGACCATCGATCAATACTTCTTCGATCTGGTTGGTTTTGACTTTCCCCATAAAATCGGAATAGGCCACTTGATCGGCCGGTGTTCCGGTTGACGGGGTTTGGAACATATTGAACAGCCCCATAAGCGCCGCGCCAAAAATGAGCCAGATGATGATATTGCGAGCCAGATTATTCACCAGATTTATCCTATCAATGTATCTGCAAGAAACGTCGGACGTCTTGCCATCCCTAAGAACCGCGCCGCCATAGTGGCTGGCGATTGTGTATTTTCATACCCTTTTAATTGGGGATAAATCGACCCGCCGTCAAGGGTTGTTAACACAGGAATTGCCTGTCTGGCGCGATGCGGCAGCAAATGCCACCCATCCGGCATGGAATTGGCAGGCAAAGCAGCACCGGAATCACCCTGTATTCTGGGCGTATCAGCAAATCCATGCAGCATGCCCGCCTGCGCGCTTTTGACCAACCAACAACCGGCAAAAACCACCTCTTGGCCAGCGGCAATCGGCGTGGTAATCCGCTTGCGGCCCGTTTCGCGAAACAGGTGATAATTGGCCGCTGATGCGCGGCGCGGTGATGTAATCGGGCTGAAATGACAGCCGCCAATCGTTGCCGAAACACCATCATCACAACGCTGGCGAAGCTGATCCAGCGCCATCTTTGCCGCCCCATATTGCCCGCCGCCAACTGCCATAATGAGCCGGCGCATGATAAGCGCCCAAAATGATTGCGGCAGATCAGCAAAGGCGGCCATGGTCACACTGGCATAACCCGACGGATGCCAATCAACCGCTTGGTCAATAATGTTATCACAAGCCTTGTCAGCCACCGCGCCTAGCCGCGCTGCGCCGGCACCAAGACGGCGCAACTGCACCGAAGATAGCGCGGTATCAGCGGTTGCCGCATCTTGGCGATCAAGATCAGCCAGAAATTTACGGATACGAACGCGCTCAAACCGGTGATTCTGATTGCTTGGATCAGTTTCAAAATCGCAATCAAGATGATGGCAAACCGCCTTTAACTGATCGGGCATCCAGCCCAAAACCGGCCTTGCAACGACAACATCATGCTGCAATCGGTGGCAAGCAATCCCGCCAAGACCGTTTAAACCCGATGATTTCAACAAGCGCATTGCAACGGTTTCAGCCTGATCGCCGGCATGATGCGCAAAAAGCAAAGCGGCCTTTTTTTGCCGTGCCACTGATAATAGCGCTTGGTGCCGGTTGATCCGCGCCCATTCCTGCAATCCGGCTGTTGGGCGCGGCTCGATAATCGGGATAATATCGCTGGAAACGCCAAAGCGGTGCAAACGCGTTTGCACCCTTTTCGCCTCATCACCCGAGCCATCGCGCAAACCATGATCGACAATCACCGCATGATGATGCTTGCCAGTTGCATCGGCATAGCGCTGCGTCAACAAAGCCAGCGCGGTACTATCGGGCCCACCCGACAACGCCGTGACATAGCCTGTGCATTGATCAAGCCCCAGCCCAGCCATGACGGCAGCGAAACGGGCGTCAAAATCAGCAATCAGGCTAGCTTTTACATTTGGCAGCATCACTAAGGGCGGCAAGCTGGGTCATGAAAGTTTCAGGTGGCGTATCAAGAAGCTTTGGCAAGGATGCATAGATTTCGCAAGCTTGTTCTGCCGGTGCGAAATGCGAAACTGACTCGGCAATCCACATGGTCGTGTCAACAAGCCGTGCATCATTCGGATAGGTGCTGTTGAATTCGGAAAATGTCATGGCGGCTTTTTCATATTCACCGCGCATGAACTGCACCCGCCCCAGCCAGAAAGTGGCATCGGCCTGACGTTCATGGTCTTTGTTGAAGACCCGAAATTCGGCAAAGGCCAATTCGGCGGTTTCCAAATCATTCTGCAAGGCGCGCCCTAACGCAAAGCGATATTGCTCTTCGGTGCTAACCGCAGGCAAAACCTCAGGTTCGGCAGGTTGCGCAGGGACAACAGGCGCATCATTTGCCGCAATATCAGCGTTAAGGGTGCCTGCATCGCCAGAAGCCGGATTATCAGCATTTGATGCGCTGTCACTGGCCTTCTCAACACCATCTTTGGCGGCGGCGGCATCGGTTGCGTTGGCCGTATCCAATGTCTCTAGCTCGCGGTTAAGCGCACCTTCTTCAACCGACCATTTGGTGACACCACTGTTGCTTTCGCGGGTCATTTGTACATTGGCTGGCGCATCGGCGGCGGTTGTTTCCTGCTTTGCTGCCGCATTGGCAAGATCACTGCCGCCAAGCGAGATCAGCGTTTGCACCCGCTTTTCCAGACGAAGCAAACGAAATTCGGTATCAGATGTGATTTCAAGCGTGCGTTCCATCCGGCGGCTAGTCATCGCCAATGTATCATTCAGCTTTTCCATCTCATTGCGAAGCGCATTCAGATCAGCCATCTGCGCGGTGCCAGCCTGTGCCGAGCTTGACCCAAGCTGTTCAACCTTAAGCTTGATTTCGCGAAGATCTTGTTCAATAACCCCGCGGATTTCTTTCAGACCCTGCTCCAGAATATCCATGCGTTGCTGTTGGCGTGTTAACAGCGCGCTGGCATTTGACGATATCGCATTATCGCTTGCCGCGCTTTGCGCCATCGCATTTGCTGGCAGCAGCAAACTGGCCAACACCAAAAAGACTATCCGTTTATTCATTACGTCAATTCCCAATGACAAAGAAAAATTGATGACTGCAATCATCTGTTGCAAACATACTAGAGGCGGTTTTAGGCAGAAATTAGGCAAAAAAAAGAGGAGCGATCGCCCCCCTTTTTAAATCAGATCAAACTGTCTAGTTCAGAACAGTCGCAGCACGGCGGTTCTTTGCCCATGCTTCTTCGTTTGAACCAGAAACCGCTGGACGTTCTTTACCGTATGATACGGTGCGGACGCGGGCGGCATTCAGGCCTTTGGCAAGAAGATAATCACGAACAGCCACGGCGCGGCGATCGCCAAGCGCAAGGTTATATTCGCGGGTACCACGCTCATCGGCATGACCCTCGATGATAACAACCATGGTTGGGTTCACATTTAGAAAAGCGGCCTGACGGTCCAGAGTGGCTTGTGCCTCTCCGGCTAGCTCAGAGCTGTCAAATCCGAAATAAACGGTGTTGCCAACCTGTGCCAGCTTTTCAGCATCGCTCATCTGAGTTGCTGTTGTCGAGCTGCTTGCTGAACTGCTTGCTGAACTGCTTGTTGATCCAGCGGCTGTTGCACTGCTTGACGAACTGCCAGAGGCACTGTCACCAGCAACGTTTGACGCGGTCTCACAAGCGGTGAAAAGGAAAGCTACTGCGCACATAGCGAGAAGTCGTTGAAACATCTGTATGCTCCCAAATTGTTTGTCCGGCACACCGGATGGTTTCTCTTTCGCGTTATTAGGTGACCACATAAACAGCTCGTCATCTAAATGTCACGGTAATTATCTAACGGACGCACCCACAAGGCCAGTCTTTGCTGGCCCAAATTGTGAATCTTCAATAACGCAAATTCATTGTAATTGAAACCAAAAAATTGACCAATCACCTATAAAACCGCAATTTTTCGGAAAGAGCATCTTTCTTTTCGGCAATTAATATGATGATGATTGCCTTGTCCAAACATCGCCAGACAAAGCAAAGCCTTTTTCGCAATGCCTGTTAACAGAGATTGTAAAATTTTGTTACCTCGCCAAATCCGTTTGGTTAGCGCAATATCGGCGACCATGCTGGGTCAGATGCATCCGATGGGGTAATGATACGCTTTTCATTAAATCCGGTAATATCGATCCGGTAAACATGCGTATCGCCACCACTGCCATCGGTTTCAAAGGGCTGTTGTTTGAAATACATCAAGACGCGGCCATTTGGCGCCCATGTCGGCCCTTCAACAAGAAACCCACTTGCAAGAAGCCGCTCACCAGACCCGTCAACATTCATCACGCCAATGTAAAATTGGCCATTCGCCATTTTGGTAAAGGCAATAATATCGCCGCGGGGCGACCAAACCGGCGTTGCATAGCGGCCTTGGTTAAAGCTAATGCGCCGGACATTGGCACCATCAGCATCCATCACATAAAGCTGCTGGCTGCCACCACGATCCGAATTGAACACGATTTTGGAACCATCGGGTGAATAGGATGGTGATGTGTCAATCGACGCCGATTGCGTCAGGCGGTTAATCGCTTGGGTGCGCATATCCATTTCATAAATGTCGGTCATGCCATTTTGTGCAAGGCTCATGATTAATTTATCACCTGATGGCGCAAAGCGAGGCGCAAAGGTCATGCCCGGGAACGAGCCAAGCCGTTCGGTGCGGCCTGTCGCAATTTCGAACAGATAGACATTTGGTTCATCGTTGAAATAGTTCAGATAGGCAATTTCATTGGCTGTTGGTGAAAAACGCGGGGTCAGAACCAGATCAGCACCTGACGTTAAAAATTGATGATTATGTCCATCCTGATCCATAATGGCCAACCGCTTTAAACGGCGGCTTTGCGACCCTGATTCAGCAACATAGACAACGCGCGTATCAAAATACCCCCTGTCACCAGTGAATTCCTCATAGACGAAATCGGCAATCTGATGCGAAATCCGGCGAACGGCATTTTGATCGGCATTGCCGCCACCGCCAGTGATATTGCGCTGGATCACCACATCCCACAGCACAAATTCCACCTGCAACATGCCCGCCGAATCAATATAGGCGGACCCAACAAGCAGCCCCTTGACCCCCAACGGGCTCCAATTGGTGAAATTTGGCCGGATTGAGGGCGCTTTTGGCGGCTCGATAAAGGCCGCGCTATCAACGGGCGCAAACAGGCCCGAACTTTCCAGATCTTCGGAAATAATCTGCGCGATTTGTTTGCCAACCTCGGACACGACACCGTCAGGGCCGGTAAAATCGGCGATCGCGATCGGTGTTGGCGCGACCTGACCTTCGGTTATATCGATGCGAAGCTGGGCATTGGCGATATTACCAAACAGACCAAAACAAGCCGCAACCACAGTTACCAATCGCAAAAACATCATCATCGCTAATCTATTCCTATCTTTTTACCTACAAATATGCGCTGTGCAGCACAAACCATGTCACATCATTATCGTGTTAAAAATTTTGGATCAAACCCGAAGATAAAGCTTTTCCATTGTTCATATTTATCCAAAGGCACTGGCAAAGGCGAACATTTAAACATTGTGCGAATGGCCTCATCGGCGGCAACCCGGAATGTTCGGTCGGTGGCAAGTCGCATTTTATTGTCAACCTCGGCTGTCAAAACCTTTCCGTCTCTATCTAACGTGACAATTATGTCAACAATTAGCGTGTTTGCACCTGCCGTGCCAATTGGCGGCGACCAGCATGATGACACGTGCTGGCGAATACGATCAATGTCGGAAAGACCAAGCGGGCCAACAACCGGTTTTTCGGGCGCGCGAATGGCATTACCGGCCGCTGTTGTCAAATTACTGGTCAAAGTTTCAGCCGCTTCTTTGCGTTCTTTTTCGCGCCGTTTCTTTTCGGCATCTTCGGATACCGCCTTGGCCTTGGCAAGATTTTGCATCACCCCGCTCAACGCGTCTTCGCGCTGTTTTTGCAATGCTTTTTGGCGTGCCAGCTTGTTGATGCGTTTTGGCGGTGATTGCGGCAGGCGTTTTGGCGCTTTCAGCGTCGCGGTGGTTTTTGGCTTTGACTTTGGCGGTGCCGGTGGCTGGGCAATTGCCGGCTTTGGCTTGGGCTTGGGCGTGATTTTTTGTGGCAGAATTTCTGCTTTTGGATCAGGTGCCTTTGGAGCTGGCTTGGCAACGGGCTTTGGCGCGGGCGGTTTTGCACGCGGTGGGGCTGGCGGTGGCGGCGGTGGCGGCTTTTTTGATTTTGCTGCCTTTTGTTCCTTTTTTGCCGTATTCGGCTTATCGCCTTGCGTCAAATTTGCCGTTGGCACTGATTGCACCATTTCCATCACCACGATGGGTTGTTCGTCGGGAAGATCGCGCTTGATTGACGGCAAGCCAATCCACGCCAGTGTTGCAACACTGACGTGCAATCCAACCGAAATAATCAGCGAACGACGATCCATCTCTAGCGTTCCACGCAAATTTCCATCAGGCGGCCATTATTTCGCTTCAGGAA